>Ga0209960_1002124_pt1 | contig 21305 bp, 28 predicted proteins | sample ThiBiot_500_plan_2_FD_183947 | JGI IMG/M metagenome (GOLD analysis project Ga0209960, IMG submission 183947) | Wastewater bioreactor microbial communities from Cape Town, South Africa - Thiocy_expt_500_plan (SPAdes) | ecosystem: Engineered > Bioreactor > Thiocyanate-remediating >...
TTCGTTCTATCATGTATACGTAGAGGAAAACGAATTTTCTTCTCGACAGAACAAAAAGTACAATTTTAGTTGATTATATCAAATCACTTGGTTTTTGCAAGCGTATTCTTTATTCAGATGTATGTCTATGTCAATATCTTCAGCTGAATTTTCTTCTATCGCATTATAAATCGAATGTATAAGTGCTTGATCAGGTTGCTGATATACCCAACCTTGTTCATCATCGAAATAGATTATCTGATCTCGAGAAACTTCTTTAGGAACTTTTCGTATTCTTGAAATCATGACAATTACTTTTTTTTCTTTTCAACCAAAAAGAATGCAACAAATCAATTTTTCATACCCGTTTATTTTACGAAAAATACTTTCTCGTAGGCGTATTGTAAAAAAAACAAAAACATCTATCACAATGTGCAATCAAAATAACAAAAAAAAGTTCATTGTCATCAAGCTTTTTTCAGCGGTCGTCGAAAGAGCAGAACGTGTGGTTCTAAAAAATAAACAATACATTAACTTAGTTATATCAAACAGTTGTCGTCATCATTTTCTCTTTTTTTTTATTATTATTATGATTACGCTAATCAGACTTCTTCTCCTATCACGTTTTTTTCTTTCTCTTGATATCAATAATGTATGATCGATGTCAAAATACATATACATCAATGCCTTGTCAATCAGTTCCATAGGGCAGAAAGCGAAGGCAAAAAAAAAGTCAATTATGTGATCATTCATTTTTCATGAATACAATCGAATGATGCTTATCTATGACAGGATTTTCCAAATGAAAATAACAAAGAAAACGAACGATTTATATAATATTTTCTTTTCTAATTACGTCATTGACTAACCTGGATTATGCATCATAAAATGGACCCATCCAGCTGACATTTGTAAGCCTATGGAAATTAAAACGGACGAAGATCAAAAACATTCTTTTTCTTCATTCGAAAATCTCCGTCTGTCTCACCTAGATTTCTCCATTCGGTTTCAGTTAATAAATGTGTTCGAGGCACTAATTGTGCTTGATCTGGTGGCAAAATAACATGTCGATATTCATAAGTATCATCTTTATATGTTTCACTATAGAAGATTTCTTTTACCGGCATTTTTCGTTGTCCTAGATTTTATATTGAACTCAAACAAAAATCATAATCTAAAGAAAACTTTGATGATTTGATATGAATTTCGTTCGTTATTTTTTGTTTTTATTCTTTCGTTGTATAAAAAAAAAGAGACGCCAACCTGAACGCAAATATGCATACGAATATGAACAAAATCAGAAGTCAAAGAATGAGAGGAAGAACAAAGCAATGAACCTTTTTCTTGCACAAAATGGAAGCTCAATAACAAAAAAGAAAATGAGAGAGAGAGAAAAAATGCACTGTGATAGAAGAGAGTATTTTACATTATACATATACATATATATCTTGAATTGATGTAGATTTGCTTTCTTTTGATTGTCAAATAAGCACATATGAAGAGAGATTCAATTGGTTATATGTACAGTTAAAGTTCGAATAAGAATGACTTTGATGAGAAAACAATTCGTTTGAATTTTAAAGAAAAACACAATTAGATTTTGAGACTTTATTCGTCTTCGGCGAGAGAACACTTCGAACAGCATCATCGAATACCTTAAAATCAAACTCATCAACGAAAAAAAGACCAATCAATTCAAAGATTTACTTGTTTGAGACCTTTTTGCGTCAATGCTGAACATTCAACATATTTAAATGCTCGTATCTTCTTGCACAACCGTTGTCCTTGTTCACGTTTAATCGGTTGAATATTTTGTTTCTGCAATTGATTGCCAAATTCCCGATCTTCACGTAGATCAATTTTTGTTCCTAGTTTACCAATAAAAAAAAACGCATAATGAATTCATTTTTCATTCTCAATCTACCACATAGAATAACTGGCGTATCTGGACAATGATGTCGAATCTCTGGCATCCATTTATTAGTTATATTTGTATATGATGTTGGACTTATAACACTGAAACACAAGACGAATACATCGGTTTGAGGATAAGACAACGGTCGAAGTCGATCATAATCTTCTTGACCAGCTGTATCCCAAAGACCTAACGAAACTTTAACATTGTCGACGACAATATTCGATGTATAATTGTCAAAACTAGAACGATGATGGATTGTTCTTTTCTTTTTTAAAAAATGATTTCGATTTATTTCAACGTACACTGTCGGAACATATTCTTCGGGAAATGTGTTACTTGTAAATGACATTAACATACAAGTTTTTCCAACCGTTCCATCGCCAACGATGACCAATTTGATTGGTACACTTTGATGAGGATTTAATTTATTTGCCATAGGACAAAACTATCGATGTTCTTCTGTCTTTTGTTTTTTATATGGATCTGATCTTAAATATCATCTAGAAATAGAGGTAAAATGAGCAGAAATATTTCAATAGAAGAATCAACAATGAAAACTGAGACGATCAAATACACAGTAGGAACTAAGAAGTTATTGGAACTGTATAATCACATTTCTTCTTCTTCTCTGTCTCTCTTTGACTCGTTGATGTTATTCTATGAGAGCAATAATTCTTTTTCTTTACTTCTTCATCGTCTCTCTCGTTCTCATTGTGCTTGAGCTTATGCTCGAAGAATAGAGTAGAATATTATAATGATCATCGATTAGACTGTAAGAGAGAACTAGCAAAAGGTCGTACTAACTGATGATGATTATTCTTCTCTGGTCGTAGTTCGTTTTTTTTTCTTGTTCTTGATTGACAAGTTGCAGCTAAGAGGGAAGGAAGGAAGGAAAAAATGTATATATTAATCGATTGATATGTAGACATTATGGATTCTGTTACGTCCAATTAAAATCGAACGAAGAATTTTATTTGCAGAAAAAAACTATTTCGACAAAAAACACAATTCGATTTTGATTTTTCTTGTATAAAAATAATTCGAAATAAAAAAATTTCTTGACAAGATGTCACATTCTTTATTTTCGATTGGCTGTAAATTTCACCAATCAAATTCTGATTCAGTCATCTGAGCGCATACAACGATTCTAGTAATAAATATAAAGACATTGATTAGATAATTCAAATCGTAATGAATTCGATTCTTCGACTTCGTATGTTAATTTGTCTTTTGAGAGAAAACAAACGAACTTGAAATAAAACTTTAGTTTCTCGTCCGTCGACGATCACATGCGTTCGTCACTTGAAAATGAACACTCGACGACCTCGATCTCGACCTGATCTAGTTCGTTTTATGGAAGACATCTCAATGCCTATCTTGGAAAGACCATTGCCAGATCCCGTCGAAGATTGTTATCGTGAACAAATGAAAACGAAAATTCTTCTCGATCAAGAAGATATCGAATTAGTAAAAAATCAAATTTTTGAAAGGAGAAAAACAACAACAAATCCGTCTTTAGGCATCGGAATTCGATCAATTTCGTGCGAGACGTTTTCGCGAAATGCTCGAATCGAGTAAAACCGTTTTGTTATGCCAAGAAATTTGCATTGTTCCACCGAGTAAACGACGAAAAATCTTCCTTTTGTTTTCTATTCAAACTCAATTTCAGTTCGATTCACAATCGCTAAAATGCAGTTCATGAAAAACGGCTTTACATTCACGAAATATCCTCGAATAGTTCCACAGTAGACTTGCCGAACAACCATTTCAATTATCTAAAATTCGATTTCTTTCAATTCTAGTTTAGCATTAGCCAACGATCCTCGTTATGAGAATTTCCTACCGCCGATCTTATCGTTCGGCTTCGAAACCATTTATCTCTCTCATCAAGAGAATAACCTTCCGTTAGCTTTTAAATTACTTAAAAAATATCGAAACAATCTTCTTCTACTCGGTGGTCTCGTCAATGGACGTTTGTACAATCGAGCTGGTCTCGAAACTCTCTCTCAATTGCCGAACATCGAACATTTTCAAGGCGAACTCGTGTCGATCACTCAACTGCCAAGTAGCCGAACAGTTTCATTAGCCAGTCATCCAGCTCGATTGCTCAGTCACTATCTTGACACTTACGTCAAAGCACAGCAATCGAAATCTTAAAAACAGAGTCGATTGTTTTCTTTTTTCTAGGATAAATAAACGATTTTTTTTCTCTGGTTCGTTTTTCATTTTTGTTTTTTTTTCTAGATGGCAGGCTCAGCGTTAAGACGATTAATTGCTGAATATAAACGTAGGACGACCTCGTTTTTTGCTTTGGGAGGTTGAATTTGATCGAAATTTTAGAATTGACAAACAATCCGCCCGATGGAATTCTGGCGGGACCGGTTAGTGATGAGAATTTCTTCGAATGGGAAGCTCTGATAACGTGAGCAGATTGTTTGGTGAACGGAGCCGAGAGTTTTGCTTTCGAATGATTTTCTAGTGGACCGAGTGGTACGTCGTTTGAATTCGGAGTGTTCGTCACTCGATTGCATTTTCCACCGGATTATCCATTGAGTCCGCCGAAAATGAAGTTTATCAGCGAAATTTTTCATCCCAACGGTAGAAAACGAAGTTTTTCTTCGAAATTTAACAGTAAAATCATCGTTTTTTTTCAGTTTATCCGGATGGAAGAGTATGCATTTCCATTTTACACGCGCCAGGCGATGATCCGATGGTAAAAACACGATCTTTCGAATTGGATTCGTCGGCTTAATCGTTGTTTTTAGGGCTACGAAACCAGTGCTGAACGGTGGAGTCCTGTACAAAGTATCGAGAAGATTTTGTTATCTGTCGTTTCTTTGCTTGCAGGTCGATAGAATTTTCGAATGTTTTGTTGGATTTTGTTGTTTTTTGTTTTGTTTTGCAGAACCGAATGAAGCGAGTCCGGCGAATGTCGATGCTGCGAAAATGTTCCGAGAGAATCGCGAGAAATTCGATGAAATGGCCAAACGAAGTGTTCGAAAAACGCTCGGACTTTAAAAATAAAATAATAATCTTTTCTTTTTCTGTTGTTTCTTTTTCTTCGTCTTCATAAGTTAAATTTGCAATAGGATGAATATCTTTTAGATGATCATTCGTTTGTCACTGATCAGTCACATTTCTCGTCGAGTTCGTACTGTTTTTTTGTTGTTTTTAGTTTAAAAAATTCATTGATTCTGTCGATTAGTTCGTGCAAAATCTCTCGAAAAATGTTCAACTTGAACTCGATCCAGCTGTTAGCGAACAAATCAAATCCGACAATCGAAAATTAGCGTTTTTCAAACAACACAAAGGCAAATTTCATCAAAAAAGTCAGCTGACTAAAAAACTTGAAGAAACAATCAACACAATTATATCCGGTTTGATTTCCTAGCGAAGAAAACTCGAATTTTATCTCGAATTCTTCAGATATCGAACCGCAACGATTGAAAAACGACGTGAAAATCATACAGGATCATTTAGTCGAACGACGTTTGCCGATCGAACAGAAAGAACTACAATCAATCGCACAGAATGTCATCGAAAATCTCGTGAATAGCGAACGTAAGTTCGATGAGCAAAACGATTTTGAATTGTTGAATAATCTCGTTTGTTCGCAGCGAAATTGAATACAATCGCAATGACGCCCGAAGAACGAGGCAAATTAGAGTCACTTCGACAACGAGAATTAGTTCGACGATTGAAATCATCGATCTATCATTGGCAACCATTGAAGTAAAAATTCAAACGAGAAACAGAAAATTTAGCTTTTAAACTGTTTAGTTTCAATGAATATCAATCGAAGGTTTATTTAGCAGCGAATTTCGCGTCACATTACGCAATGTTCTGTCAAATATTCAATGAAGTAGATTGAAAATAGGCGAAAAAACGATCGATTTTCGGATTTGATTAGATCAAACAACGTGAGCCGAACTTTCAGCCGATTCGTTTATTCGACTTCGGCTCCGGCACTGGCTCAGTCATGTGGTAAACAGACTCGATTGATTTTGCGTTTGAATAGAAAATTTTCATCGATTCCAAAGGGCAGCTTTACATACTTGGGGCAAAAAAGCATTTGCCGAGATCTTAAACGTCGATAAATCACGCGAGATGAATAATTTATCTCAATTGATTCTTCAAAATGGTCACATAAATAAACCGCCGATTGTGGAAAACGTTGTCTATCGACAGTTTATGCCGCACGGACGTGAAGTATGAAGAAGGAAATGAAATTTTAGAGTTTGGGAACATGTGAATTTAGAATGCATTCGAACTTGTGGTGGCTGATCATACGTTATTCGAATTTGAGAATAAATTCGAGCGATTGAAAGCCGTGCGATCGTTGTGGTATAATGTCAAACCTGGAGGATTTTTGGTAAAGATTTTTTCGGGTTGATTGAAATAACACGATGAAATTTAAGATTCTAGTCGAACGAGGAACAATTCCCGGTTATACGGCGATCAATGAAGCACGAGAAAACATTCTGAATGTAGAAAAATGAATAAAAAAGTTTTTATTTTCACTCTTTTGTTTCTCTAGCGTATTGCTGTAGAAAGGAAAGCTAACGACGATGATGAAATTGAAGAAACATCTGATGATTCATCAGTCAACCATCGATTTTACCCGGCGCATATATTCTCGCCAGTAAAAAACAAATCGATATAATTTCTCAAAAGATCTCATTCGTTTTTTTTGTGTAAACAGTGCCCTCATGAAGCAGAATGTCCGAAGAAAAACTTGAATATTCCTTGTCGAATCTCGACTCGGTATCGTCCATTGCAAATCTTCGATTTCCAACAAGTAGGCCGATGGATTTCCTTCTCGATTGAAACCAACAATCGACTTTAGACCGCGCCTGATTATACGACAATTCAAATGTCGTATATCGTCGTTAGAAAATCAGCTCGAGATCCAAACGGTAGAAATCATTCTTTTCTCGATTTCTTTTTTTCGAAAATTTCTTGTTAAAGATGTTTACGGCCAATGGCCGCGTGTGATCGAGCCAATAATCGATCGAAAACGTCATCAACACGTTCGTTTATGTTGTCCGAATGGTGAATATGTGAACGTGCCTATTTCGAAGAACAAACACGGCGCGTAAGACTCGTCTTTGAATTGACTGTTTCGAATGAGATTTGTTTTAGTGGCATTCATCGTTTGTCTCATCATGCTGAGCCCGGTGATCTTTTTCCTGTGATTGGCGAATCAGTTGAAGAGAAACCGATTGTTGTTGAGAGAAAAAAACGTCGAGCTTTTCGAACGAAATGAATTCATTTTGTTGAGTTTATTGCAAAAGGATTTGTATTTTTTTTTTGTTATGATTTCAGATATAAAAATCATGGAATGTCGACCTCTGGTCACCGAAGAGAACGATCCTCCTGAAGGACACGAATCACCCTATTTACAATTCGAAACACAAGAAGATGAAAATAGCAGTGAAAAACGTACGAAATCGACTTTGTTTCAAACAAACAAATGAATTTTTTTCTCTTGTTGAAGAATCACGATGGAGTCATCAAAAGGATCTCGATGATTTCTTCGTTCGTGTTTATCAATATCATCAACGGCACGGATTTTTCTGCATACTGCTGTCCGAAATCTTCAGTCTTGTGTAAATAATCAATTTTTTCTTTCGTATTGGTTTTAAAATCATCAATTTTCCGTTTACTAGACAATTCATATTCATCGTCTCATTTACTCTCTTAATCGTTCAATGTATTGATTATCCTCTTTTATTTCGTTCGACTCCTCAAGCGAGAAACATCACACAGAAACTTCATTTCAGCGATGTTATTCAATCACCAAAACAATGTTTGCATAAGTATACGAACAACAATCCAAAATCAATATCTTTTTTTTTCCTTTTCGTCTTTCAGTATGAATTTATTAACCAATCTTTGTATTATTCTCGCAATTATCTATTGGATCTATCGTTTCTCACGTTCAGCTTTGGATTTAATCTCCTATTTCAATATTCGAGCTTTCTACGCCCAAGCTTTGGACATCAAACCAGTTGGTTTTACATATTCGAATCGATTTTTTTCATTGAATTTTCTCTTTAGAATGATCTGTTGAACATGACGTGGCACGAAGTTCAAGAACGTTTATTAATTGCACAACGTACTCATCATTTATGCATACATAAATTGAATCTAACCGAATTGGATATTCACAATCGGTTATTACGATATAAAAACTATGAAATTGCGTTTGTTAACAAAGGCATTCTACCGCCGAGATTCACTTTGCCAGGCATCGGAGAGATGTATGAGTCGATTGTTGAAGATTGAGGAGTTGATCTTTGTTTTTTTGTTGTTTTAGAATTTCATTAACAACGGGAATGAAGTTTAATTTGAGATTATTATTATTTTGTAAGTTTTGATTTGAATTTTGAAAACTGTTTTCGAATGAGAAAATGTTTGGTTTGTAGGGGGACCATCGGCACCATTTGATCAACGTTGGCAATTGAGAAAAGATTACAAAGTTCATAGTCAACGAGAGAAACTCGCCGAAGAATTGTCACGTTTCATCTTACTCTACGGTTTAGCCAATCTCCTTCTCTCGCCATTCATTTTCATTTGGCAAGTATTAAATCTCTTCTATGGCTACACTGAAGTAGGACGTTTTTTTTTTATGTTGAATTTCGTTTTTAATAATATGAGTTCGCTCGTTGAAGCTCGTTCGACGTGAACCAGGCGTATTAGGTAGTCGACGTTGGAGTAATTACGGTCGATTGTATTTACGACATTTTAACGAACTTGACCATTCGCTTAATCAACGGCTTAATCGAGGCTACAGACCAGCGATCGCTTATATGAACTCGTTTGTCAATTATAGCGTTGTCGAAACTGCCAAGTAGGGAAACAAAAAACCCAACGCGAATGTCAGCTAAAATTTGTGTTTGTTTAGATTTATCAGTTTTGCGTGCGGTGCTATTTTAGCTGTTTTAATTATTTTAACAGTTTATGATGAAGATGTTTTAACTGTTGAACATATGTTAACAGCAATGACAAGTCTCGGTGTTCTTGTTGGTATTTGTCGATCATTAATACCCGATGAAGTAAAATCGAGTCTCTTTAGCTCGTTTGATCTACTGTTGATTGTTGTTTTCAGCACGCCGTTTTCGATCCCGAACAAATGTTGCAACTTGTTCTCGCGCAAGTTCATTATCAACCTGATTCGTGGAAAGATCACGCGCATACCGATTACGTTCAAGCACAATTTGGTCAAATGTTTCAATTAAAATACGTATAGACAAAAAAAAACTGAATGTTTATTTTTAAGAATCGAGTTTTTGCTTTGAAAAGGTTTATTTTCTCGAAGAATTACTGAGCGCATTTGTAACCCCGATGATATTCTGTTTCTATTTGCGACGAAAATCTTTGCAAATCATTGATTTTCTCCGAAATTTTACAGTTCACGTCGATGGAGTCGGCGATGTTTGCAGTTTTGCACAACTCGATGTTGCCAAACATGGAGATATGAAGGTAAAATCGATCATAACTATCGAAAATCAAGATTAATTTGCGTTTTTTTCTAGTGGTTCGCACCAACAGTACCGAAAATTGTCAATGGAATTGAACCTGCAGGCATAATGAACGACGGCAAATTGGAATTATCACTAATGCATTTTCATCATACGAATCCGAATTGGCAAATGCCGAAGCAATGTCAAGCTTATTTAGGCAAGATTCAAGAACGAGGTAAATCGAATCAAATCGATTAAAAAACTGAATCAGTTTGTTTTGTTTTTTGTTTCTCTCAGCTGTCGAGGATCTTCAAGGTTCATCGATTCTGCAACAATCAATGACTGAAGTGCAAACTCTACAAAATCATCGAAGTGTCTACAGTGATCCTCAATCGGCAATGTCGATGCATAACCGTTCGGTTATTTCGAGACCATTAGTCAACACAAGCGTCTTCTCACCTTCACATACAACAGTTTCATTTCAACCGAATGCATCAATTGCACAACATAGTTTCCTCAATGGCGGAGTTTCGAGAGCCGATATACCCTATCGAAGTTTTGCACCATACGGCGTTCTCTCAAAGTAGATCGATTGACTTTCTTTTTGTGTAGCTGACTTTTTTCTGCTCTAGACTTCAATCACAAATGTACGATACGGCCGATCCACAGTCATTATTGAGCACATTGACGCCGATTCAAGGTCTTCCAGGTGCAGCTCAATTGGATATGAATGTATCGTGCTTATTTATGCATGAAGTAAGATTCGTTTTGCTGATTAAATATTCGTATTTTGTTTTTTTCTTCTTCTTCTTCTCCTAGCTCCGACATAAATACAAACATGGCGAATACGAAGATTTGGAACATATCAGTGAAGACCAAAACGATGAACCGAAATGTTAATCACGAGCAATCTCTTTTCTCTCTCTCATATTTGTAAATCATCTGTAAATAACATTTCAAAACCATCATCACCAGCAGCATATACATAGACATCCTCTTTGTAAACATTACGTAACCTCAATAGAAGCGAAACTTATTTCTAACTTTTCTATTGTAAATAATTATATCGTTCTCTCGCTTTCTCAATGTGTGTGTGTGTATCTCTATATTTTTTTGCAATTGTACTTGAAAAATAGATATAAAACAAACGTTTAACCAATGATTTTCTCTTGAAAAAGTTTCTCAATCTGAGACGAAGTATAGTTCAGTTCAGTTTCGAGAATCGAACGAGTGTGTTCACCGAGAAGTGGAGCGGAATGACGAAGCATGGATGATTTATTGATATTTTCGAAATTCACCGAAGGACCTAAGAAGAAACCGAGTGAATTAAGAGAGAACTTGTGCAATGAAAGGATTCGTACCAACAACACGAACAGATTTCGTTCGATTTGGATTTTTCATTTCGAGAACTTGTTCAAGATAACGAACTTGTTCATTTTCAAAAACGCCTTTCATATCATTGATAGGACCGTATGGAATTTTATTTGATTTTTCGAATAATTGAAGCCATTCGGAAAGAGTTTTTTCCAGAAATCTGAATTTGTTTTTCTTTAAATACAAAACAACAATTTCGGATGAGAAAAGATTTTCTACTTTTTCGATAGAATTTCTATTAGTTGCATTCGATTGGCTACTCGAAGTTTATTACTTCGAAATAAATCATTCGTCACTAGTTCCGGCATATGAATGATCTATTTCAAATTGAATTTTTATCTGTCAAAACACAATCTGATCGTGCAATAATTTTACCGAACAAAGTTCTTTAAAAAACTGATCATTGGCAGCTGCGACAACTATTCGTTCGCCATCTTGACATGTAAATGCTTGATAGGGAACAATCGATGCATGTGCAGTACCATGTCGTTTCGATTCCCAACCAGCATTTAAATAATTCGCCGCTATATGCGAAAGAAGTGATAACTAAATCGATATTTCGAACGAGAAAACAAATCATTCACCGAAATATTTACTTGTGTTTCTAATAATGAACAATCAATTTTCGTTCCTTTGAGAGTTTTTTCACGTTGATAAAGTGCAGTTGTAATTGCACCAACTGTTGACAAGCCTGTTGCTAAATCAATGACAGCAACGCCAACTTTCACAGGTTCCTAAGTACGTTTTATCTGTTTATATTGACGAAGAAAGATTTATTGAGAATAATCGATTGATCTTACTGTACTGCCGGTTATACTCATCATTCCGCCTAATGCTTGAATAATCAAATCATATCCTGGACGTTTCGAATAAGGACCATGACTTCCATAACCTTTCAATAAGAAAATTGATTTTCTGTGAATTCGTTCTGTTTTTTCAATAGAAACCCGTTATTGAACAGTAGATCAATCGATCATTAATCGATTGAAGATCTCGATATTCGAGACCGAATTTTTTCAATTGTCCAGGAAGATAATTTTCAATTAAAACATCACTTTTTTTCGCTAACTAGAGAAGAACATCAAACAAATTTCTTTGCATATACATATTCGATTTCATCGAACAACCAACCTCTCGAATAATCGTTTGACCTTGACTACGACTCATATCAATTGCAATACTTCGTTTATTTCGATTAACACTCAAAAAATACGCACTCTGATCTTCGACATACGGTGGTCCCCATGTTCGTGTATCATCACCTTGTCCTTCAATAATCAATTGACAGCAAACTACAATCGAACTTTTTGCTCTATCGATCTACCTGGTTTTTCAACTTTAATCACATCTGCTCCATAGTCAGCTAGGACCATACTGGCATAAGGTCCAGCTAAAACTCTCGTTAGGTCGAGAATTTTTACTCCATGCAATGGTAATTGACTGATGATAGTCGACATCATAAACGAAAAGACGAAAAAAACCAGCAACAGAAATCGTTTTCTAAATGGTGCATCGAATAGAGCAATCATCTATTCGTTTACATGTGCCGCTTACTGTCGGTCGGTGTCTCACCTTGTCATTTTCTGTTTGCTAAAGATTTGATTTCAACTAAAAAACACAATTTGCGTGTTAATTTAAATGAAAATCGGATGTATGCTATATTATTTCCTCACCGTACGTGCGTATGTCTTGAAAACCGGACTCTTTCTCGCTCTCTCTTTATCTATTTATTTGTTTGTTCGCTCGTTCGTTCTTTTTTTTTCTCCTTCCGTATAAAAGAAATCGAGAGAATAAAATCAGTCGGTGGCATAGTCTATCAATCATTTTTGAAAGAGAAAAAGAAAACCTCGACTCAATCAAAACAGAATGAACTTTTTCTCGATATTGTTCACGTTAATTGTCTATTTGCTAAGAGAAATTCAAGGGAAAATTCTCAATGAATACGTCAATGCAAATATTGTAAGTCGACAAAAATTCTCTTTTTGTTTAATTTTCGACAATAATTTAGAATTTGATTTCATTGACGAAGTTTGCCTTTCATTCACATGAAGGACATATTTCCATTCAATCGACAGATGAATTCGGGGAATTCTATCTTCTAAATCGAAACGAATGGATCGATGATTTAGCGAATATTTGTTCGAAAAATGAGCTTAAATTAACTCGAGATACTAATCAAACGAATATCTGGACTCTATCAACATCATTTACGAATACAAATCGGCAGTATTTAATTCTGAGTTTATGCAATTCTACTCGAACGAATCTCAATTTAACGTATAAAATTATTCTAACAAATGGAAAGAATTTATTTACTGAACATTTTTCCAATGATGAACGAGGTGAGAAGCAAGTCAATGATCGAGAAAAACATTTCGTTTTTCTTTTTCTAGGAATCTTAGGATTATATCTGGCCAGTACAATTGTTTATATGATATTTCTCTTTGTTTTTCTACGATCGATCTGTAAGTTTTTGAATTGAACATTATGCGAATTGATAGTTTCATTTAGATTTTTCGAAACGAAAATCATTTTTCATAATCAAATTATCGATTGTGTCTGTTGTTTGTTCTTGGCTGAATAGTTTATTAAATTTAATTCTTTGTCTTATTTTTGCCTTGACGGGATCAAATCAAATGTTCATCTATCAATTTTGTTTATTTTTTGCACGATTATTTGATTTTGCAGCTCAAATTCTGTTTCTTCTCATGTTAATTCTTTGTGTCAAAGGTTATTTAATTCTTCAAATTCATTTGAAAAAATCAACTCAAATCGAAATTCAATCGTTCATAATGCTCTATACAATTTCACAACTAATCATTCTAATTCTATTGACAATCGTAAGTAAAACGTTGACTTCATCTCTATTACAATTGACATTGTTCGATTTGTTCAAGATCGCAAATCAATCGATTTCAAATGAAAATCTTTTGATGACATGTAATTATCTTCAGATGACTGTGTATTTGTTAACTTGGATTTGGTTTATCATTTCATTCGTATTGACAAATAAAAATGTAATGCCGAAGTTTGGTTATTTTCTAATTTTTTCGATCTGGTAAAACGAATTTGACTTGAAATTTCAAATGAATTGATTTATTTGTTCGAAATACGGGGAAAAAAAGGTTCGTGATCAATGCAATCGTTGTCCTATTGATTAATTTCGATGCTGTTATCAATCCTCGAATAACAATCTTAAAAACTATTCAAATTAGTATTCAACTTCTAGCCTATTGCTTGTTCGAGGTAGAGTTTCTTCGAAAGTTTTAACACGGAAAAATATTTTCAATTATTTGAATAGTTAATTATTCAAAATAAAACATTTTTTATCCGTGCAAAACTTAATCAAGTAAGTTCGTGCAAATGTAAGTTGGAATTGAATGATTTCGTTTAGATTAATATTGCGTATATCGATCCATCGTCATCGAAAATTTCGACTGCGAATGAAAATCAAACAGCAAATCGATCGAATGAATTGACCAATCTTTGTTTTGTTGAAGTAAATTGAAATGTTTGAGGAGAAAGAACAAAAATATTGGCTGTTTAGAATTCTTGGGCATCGAAATTTCGAATGCAGGGATATGCAAATGGACCTTTGCCTCGTCTCGAACCACGTCGAGAAATGGCGTTTCAATCAAAACAAAATCTTTCTTGAAAGACAAAAAAAATGATTTCTATTTTTATTGAAGTATAACTAGATGTTATTTTTTTAATAAAAAAAAGATCTAAATGAGCTAAATTGTTTGTTTGGTTAGTTAACATCTTTTTTTTTATTATTTTTGACTCTTTTTCGATGATTTTTCTTTCTTGTCGACTTTTCTATGAGAAGAAAAAAAATTTGTTTATTTAAAAAAATAAAGAAAATTTTTTGATCTTTTACTTCATATTTGCTGTCGAAACAAAATCCGTATAAAGCTTATCGGGAATAGCTTTAACTGTTCGTTCGAATGTTTCACTAGGAGAAAAATAACAAAAATGAAACTATTATTGAAGTTAAAATTCAATTGAATTACGGTGGTAAAAGCATTGGTGGTGGTAACTGTTGAACAACGAGGGCTGGACGTTTGCTCGATTGATTTGTTGGTTGTTGAGGTTTATCATTTGATTTTTTCGATTTCGATTTCGAACTTTCTTTTTTCGTTGCTGATGCACCTTGTGCATTATCACCAACACCCTCGGTTAATTTATCCATATCTTCATAATCAATAACTTCATTATACGGATTGCCTAAATTTGCAAATCGAAAAAGTCGAAAAACGTATTTTGTGTGTCAATGTGAACTCACTTGGATCAGCACTTGCGTGAACAGTAAAACGCTTGGGTTGAGCTTTTGGAAATGGTATTTCATCTTTTTGTTGTTTGACATGTTTGAGTGCTTCTTCCAATGAGATATAGGTTTGTTCAGCTGGTCGATCATCTTCTTGTTTCATTTTAATGCTGATTTCATATGCTGTTTCCATACAATCCAACTGTCAAATCGAAAGAGAATAGTTTTAATGAAAGATGAAATTCAAATTTTCGAACAAACGAACTTCTTCAGTTGTAGCAACTTGAATTTTACTCTTGTGCAATTCAGCTGAATCATCGAAGACCAAATTCATTTTACTTCGAATATCTTCATATTTTTTATATTCTTTTTCATCGAATTTTTCTTCTTTCTTCTTCGTATCCGGCGCATTATTTTCGCCTTCACGTGGAAGACCAACAGTCAAACATCTATTCTCAAAACAAAATTATTTAATTCAAAACTATTTCTTTTTCTCTACTTTGCACAACGAATTGTAAATTGTGTCAATGGAGAAAGTTCGATTAATTGCGGTTCACCTTGTCCAATAAGAAAAGCGAGAACTGATTTGGCAACGCAGAATTTTTCCAAACGAACTTGAGTTTTAAATTCAGGTAAATCCACCGGCAAATGTGTTGTAATTTCGACATCAAGTGGAAAATCATATCTCATCATGATTTCCGGAAATGTAAATGTACCATCATGATTTTTATATTGTTCATGTAGTTCTTTATCTTGAATTAATGTTGCAAAACGTAAAGGTACACCTGGTGGAAGAATAAATTCATCTAACGTTGCTGGATCTTGAAGAATAAATGATTCTTTAGGTTCACTAGCAATTAATTCGCCTTTGTCGTTGGTAATTCGTGATTGATATTGTTCACGACGAACGACATTTAAATGAGCATTTTTACGGAGAATAATCTTATTCCATTCGTGTGTTGTTGACGCTTCTTTTTTTCGTAAATGTGCCGGTGTATCCGTAAGAACTTTAATCGAACGTGGAAGATCGAATCGGTACAATTCGAATGTACCCTGAAAAATCCACCAACGTCTCTTTAAAATCGGATTTTTCGAAAGAATTCGACATTCACCTTGAAACCAATCGGGTATTAAGTATTTTTGTTTGTTTGGTTTGCTCTTGCTCGATGAAACTAACGGCGATGCAATGAGAAAATATCGATCGAATAAACTTTGCAAATAAAGTGTTTGATCTTTGGCTAAATTCGTATTCCAACCTTGTTCAACACGAACAATCTGCGGTAATTGATAATAATCAACGAAATTATGAAAATAATATTCGCCTGTTTCCCAAGTTAGTTTATTTGAATCTTTTAATAATTTCTCGAGTTTTTCTTTATCATTTGATGATAAATTTATTGGATATGTTGAAGCCATCGATAGCGATGATTAGGACTGTATAAATTATCGAATTGAATGTACGAAACAAACCACATCTGAATACACAAGCGAACCCAATCATCCGTATATAGATAGATTTTTTTTCGCTCTCCCTGTCTCTCGTTTTTTTGTTTCTTATATATCGTTTCGCTCGATAATCCTTGGTTAAACATTGAAATAAAGGCAATCACAATCATTCACTTGCGAATAAGAAAAAAAGAAAAATGCTTTGTCTTTGTTCGATTTATTTCGAATGATTTTAAATAGTTTACAAATGATTTTTTTTTGTGTTGATGTGTTTTTTTTTTCGTTTTGTAATTGACGAATCATTCGAGACATTTGAAATCCTTGTGCATCTTCACTTTACACATTTACAAATACAGTTTACATGCGCGCGCACACATACATACATGAGCCAGATATATGCATACATATATCCATATATATTTTTGTTTTTTGTTGAGAGATACGAAAAAAAAAACGAAAAGGGCTCAGAGAAATTTGACGAAATAAAAAAAAAGAGAAAGAGAGAGAGAGAGAGAGAGAGAACGAGAACAAACAGAAGATAAACCAGGAAGACAAGTCTATGTTGTATGCGGCTGATGTCAGTGTTTTCATCGTCATGGTTTGATCGATGTTGAAGATAAAAAGTTCGAAGAATGTGTTTTGATTAAGCAACATAACTGTACATTTTTCTAAATAAAAAAATCAAGGATAAGAAGAAAACAAAAAAAACCGAATAAGATCAATCTTACCGATCGTCAGATAATCGTGATAAATAATCTCGTTCAATTAAACTTTCAATTCGTTTTTTAACAAATCCTGGACTTGGCATAAAACGAGCTTTTAATTGTTGCGTAACCTGAGTTTTAAACGAACATGTTCGATTAGTATTTTAATAACAAAAAAATTTCGATTTTACTTCGGCAATTAGTTGTGTATGTGACATGCTTTTTCTCATTTTCATTATTCTGACAATTGCAGCATCGATTTCATGTTTACGATCGTCTTCAACTTTGTTTCTTGTTTCCTGTCGTTCGGGATCGGTCTCGGTTTTGGCCGTAATTGGATTGATTTTGACTCGATATAACTTCGATGTAAACGAATCATTCACAAGAAATCGATCGTGTGCGTGAATTTCCTTCGAATTCGGTTCTTTGACCAGTATTCGTTGAGTTGTTTTGCCCATGGCTAGTGGCAACAACGCACGTTGAAGATCTTTCTCATTGATATCTGTTTCTTGATGAATTTCCTAAGCAAAAAAAACCCAAAAAACATGACAAATATTTCGAGAGTGATGGTACTTCGAATGTCCATGAGTCTTTCGTGTTGAATAGAGTTAAGACAACCATTTGATAGGTCGATACTTGTAAAGTATGTTTTCTTTCTTTAGTAGTTGTTGTCATGGTTGTTGTCGGTCGTGTATCTGCATCTTGTTCGTCGTCTTTCGGTTTGCCGAAGAAAATAGCGATTAAATCCGCCGAACCTAAACTCGGCTGCAGAGTCAATTGTCTTCCGCTGTGTTTACTCAAGTAAAATCGATGAAAACATTGATAAGCTTCTCGAACAACAGCCGGAAGATTGCATTGATTGTTGGTGTTTTGTGTTGGCCAAAAGCCAGTGGTTAAAACTCGAACAAATAGATCGATGCCATTCAAATTCAACTAAATTCAATCGATTATTTTATCTATTTTCGGTCAAAATTAGATCGTCAATACTCGTTTCTGTTGAACATGCAAACGGAAATCATCAGCTGTTGAGTTTGATAGTGTGATATCTTTGAACATGCCTTCTAATTTACAAGTAAATTGACAGCCGCATTCAGTTTTCAATCTCGAAATCATGTTTTTTTCGGCATCATCCGATGCGGACTTGTTTAATAATAAACGTTTGGCTAAATGTTGTTTATAATAACGTTCGAAAACGTCTTTTTCTTCGAGATAACGAAATAACATCATGGCTTTATCGAGAACGATCTCGACTTCTTGATCGCCGAGTTCTTTACTTCCTTTTTTCAGTTTATCATCAATAAACAATGACAAATACTCTGGACTTCGTTGATTTAAATTAATAAAATATTCGAAATCCGAATTGATCCGTTTTTTAAATGTTTTATCGTCATTAAAGGCATCTTTAAGAAAATAATCGAATGTATCTTTCAAATCGAGTAAATTCTAAACGAACAAAATGAAATTCAATGGTGAAGAATGAGAGTTTTGATTTTACTTGAACGTAAGTGATCGCATTTTTGCCTTCGTCAACATTTTCAGTGACAAGTGCTCGACCTTGTGCACGTAGATAACTGCTCATACAATCGGCTATTGTGGAATGACCATTGGGAACACGTTCGAATAGTTTGTACATTGTAGCGAGATCATCACATTTGTTGAATTTAAGCATTGAGTAAACACCTGAATTTTCCATTTCGACAATTGTCTTCAAATGTTTGGTGATTAATTCCTCTAGATTTCGAAGTTTTTTCAAATGAAAATCGAGAAGAAAATCTTGGGAGGTTTTTACCTTCTAAAACCCGAACAATACGTTCTTCGGTTGATCGGTCAAGATAGTGGACGGCTCGTTCGGCTTCTTCAGTGATTCTCGTTGCTACTTTACGTATGTAAACCGATGCACTATTCTCAGCTAATAATGTCTGACTTTCGAGCTACAAATGACAATTTAATAATCGACTTTTTGTTCGTGTCGAAGAATTCGATTTACTTGATAGAATTGAGCTGATTGTAGTAAAAATGGAGTTTCGAAATCATCGGCATAGACGGAACGATTATCGATGCCCAAACTCATCAACATCTGACAAGCATTTTTCACAGCACTCCTACAAAAACAAACAAAATGTCTTCATTCTTTCAAGAATTTCGTTGATTTTACTTATCAATTAATTCGCCACGTCTTTCTTTAGCAACTAAATCTAATAAAGTTTGCCTTAAATGATCACGTATAGGCGGATATCGAACAATATTATCACGGAATAAGATAACGCCCAAATTATAGACAGGCTCAAGTTTTTGACTGCTCACATAAACTCGATCCATGTACATCAAAATGTCACGTATCATAATCATTGCTGTTCGATGATCATTCCAAGCTGAATTCAATGTTGCTAAGAAATTGTTATTCAACGAATCGAGAACATCTTGTCTGACTTTTTGTATGAGATGTTCAATGACGACTTCTCGCGTGCCTGTGTACAGTTTTTCTCCATGTTTGTGTAGCACCATGGTGTAAGCATTGCGGTACAATTCTTCGAAACTCAGACCACTGTTATTCTTTTTTTGAATTTCTTGAATGGCTGCTTTCAGTGATTTATTCCAAACATCATTCATATATCCGTCGTCCATCGTCGGCTAAAGCAAAAAAAGGGTATGTCGATAGTTCGGTTTAGTCGAAAGAAAAACAGCAAAAAAAAAGCTGATTATACTCGTTGAGCAGCAAGGATAAGTAAGTTCTGAGGCGAGATTTTCACTCGACCAGCATCGGAATTTTCCGGCCGAATGAGAAACTGACAACGTGACCGGTGTGCTTCAATGTTTGTCATCTAACTCCCCTTTGTGTGTCTGTACTCGACATATATAAACGTTCTGTTGACTTTAAAGTACGAAAATCAGCAACATCATCATGAGAGGTTAAAGAAAGAGAACGGAGAAACAAAAAAAACGAGAGAGAGAGAGAGAGAGAGAGAAAGAGAGAGAGAAAGAAGAATGAGGTGAGAGGCTCGGTGATTTATGGGCGAATTTTTCTATCTATTTTGCTTACAAAAAATTGGCGAATTCGCATTTTCTTGTTTTTATCATCTGGAATTGATACTTTGCTCATTTTGAATCTAAAATAGAAATAAATATTCATCGAATTGCATCAGGATTTATTTCGTTTATGAGTAAGAACAAAAAAGAACGAAAATTACGACATCGACTGAAACCTTTTCAAAAATAACTTACTCAATCTGTTAACGAATTACCATACACTTTAACCAATCTAAAACGACCCCAAAATACATATGACTATATTTGGTAAAACAATCCTACCAAATTGACATGTGTACAAATGTTTCCAAGATCAATGAAATATAATCTAATATTGATACAAATGAAACGTACAGATCATTTGTCTAGAAAAAAAAATAAATAAATCGATTTGGAATTGATTTAAGGCGCTAGATAGAGATTTGTGAAATGAACAGAGAGTGTAAGGTTCAAAGAGACTTGTCGCTCTTTTGTAAACAATTACGAGAGAGAATAAGCGAAATGTGCGATACAAAATTTGATGGGATTTGACCTTGATATACTTTTTATTTAATAAACATGTGGAACGATGATTTTTATTTTTTATTCTCTCCGATGGATCAAGAAAAAATACTGAGCGATTGTGACTCATATCTCTTTGATTAATGCATAAATGTGTTGCTCATAATTTTATTTGTTCTATTCTCACGTAATTCATGAAGAAAAGACAAGTCTTTTTTTTTGTATACAAAGTAAAATGAATATATAAATGCCATAGGAGAGGCACACACTAGTCATATACGCTTCTTCTTCGATGTACATACATTTTTTCCATATCATATTAAGTGTATACTCGCCTCTATAAGAGAAAACAAGAGAGGTCGTTGGTATAAATTGATGTCATTCGTATATACGTTGTAATGTTCATCATATTTCAGTGTACGCTCGGATTCAATTTTTATTTAAAATAATGAAAGAATTTAATAACAGAAAGTTTTATTTTGAAACACAAAAATACTCAACTATGTTTTCTCCGCCACACTGCATGAAGTGGAATCAATAGGATAAAGTCTATTACAAAGCTACGACGTCTTGCAAAACTAAGTAATTGCTAAAATAGGATGTAGTTTTATCATCATCATAGC
>Ga0209960_1002132_pt1 | contig 21151 bp, 17 predicted proteins | sample ThiBiot_500_plan_2_FD_183947 | JGI IMG/M metagenome (GOLD analysis project Ga0209960, IMG submission 183947) | Wastewater bioreactor microbial communities from Cape Town, South Africa - Thiocy_expt_500_plan (SPAdes) | ecosystem: Engineered > Bioreactor > Thiocyanate-remediating >...
CCCAAGGGCAAGATAAAGGCAGCATATTGATAAGCAGCTAATTCATAGACTGGTGTATTATCTATGAAATGCATAACCCCATGGTGTGTTAATAAGTAACTAAAGAGGTTTTGATAGATAATGTATCCACCTTGAGTCAGGATTGAAATGACACTTACAGCGGTTGCCGTCATAACCGGAGAACTGCTCTCTGCAACTAATGCATAGCTTATAACTTGAGCAGAGGTGAAAAATCCCAGAAGAAAAAATAGAAAAGCCATGGTGTACTGAGAAACTGGAAGATAAAGAACTGCAAGCAATGTAAGTAAAGAGGCGATAACCCCTATTTTCATTGGTAAAACGCGAAGCCCCATCCGATCGGAAATCCAACCCAAAATGGGTGCTCCAAGAATGGCACCAAAGAATAACATTCCATTGACCATTGCTGCTTGTTCAGCACTAATACCCAAACGCTGTTCAAGATACAAGGTACCCATCATAGCGCCAAACACAGCGATTGCCATATTCATCAAGCTTGTAAATAATGCAGCACGTAGATATTGCGTATTTAAATAAGCTTTCTTTGCCGCTGCCAATACGTTTAATGCCTTGCTCTCTTTTTTTATTATGTTTTGTGGACGTTCTTTAATCCAGAAAAACATAAATACCAGCATAATCAAACCTAAAATACCGACATCTTGCACCGCTTGGCGCCACCCCACTAGATAAACCAATTTTGTTAAAGGATATTGAGCTAACATCCCCCCGGTCATGGCCATTGTTACAATAGCTCCTGTCACTAAAGCCATTCGCTTAGGAGGAAACCAATGTGAAGCAAGACGTACTGGTCCTAAAAAACAAAAAGCACTGCCTATGCCAGTAATGAAACGTGAAAATAGAGCGACATAGAAAGAATGTGATTGCGCTAAAATGAATGTACTCGCGACACAGAGGAACATAGCCACAAGTAATGTGTTTTTAATGGAAAAACGATCTAGTACCATTCCGGCGACAAAAAGAAAGAGCACATTTGATAAGTAGTAAATGCTTGAAAGCCAGGCCATGCGATCAGCCTGGATTTGGTAATCCTGCATAATGTTGGCAGCAATGGAAGCAAACATATTTCCTTGAATAAATTCATAGAAGAAAAACAGCGTTGCGGCAAAACAAACGATCCACGGCATGAACGAGGATTTATGCGCGTCATATCCTTGATATTCATTCACCATGTGCATTTTTACTCCTCATTAACGTTTGCAATTCGTCTCGCGTAGTAACAGAGCCGTTGTTAAAGCAATTAGCGCTGTAACAGGAAACATCCACATAGCAAATTGAAAATCTGATAGTGAATACTGTGCGACAGCGATACCTGCATGTTTTGCAATTAACCAACCAAATAATACCTGGCCAACACCACCCCCTCCCATGATGATCACCGAAGCGACCCCCGTTGATGCACCAGTATTCTCTTGAGAATTACTTTCTGCGATCAAAGGATACGAAATAACTTGGGTACTGGTAAAAAAGCCTAAGAAGAAGAACAGTAAACTGAGAACACCTTGTGATAGGGTAAGGCCTAGAAAAAAAGGAACTAATGTAATTAGTGTGCCAAGAGCCCCGACAATCATGAGTGGCTTTCTTTGCCCTTGAGAATCAGATAACCAACCTGCCAGAGGGCAGCCAATAATACTTCCTGCAAAAATCAGGCTCACCACGTTACTCGCAGATATCTCGGATAGATGATGGGCTACTTGTAAATAGGACGCACCCCACAAGGCACATAACACCATGATGGGCAAATTCAAAAAGGAGGTATAAGCACCTGCCAACCAATTTTGTGGATTTGCAAGTGCTAACTTAAAACTGGCACTGGCGGAGCCAGAATTTACTATTTTCTGGGGTGAGTCAGCAGGCCTGTCCTGAACTATATACATAATCCAAAGCAAAATTATAGTTCCTATAGCGCCATCGATCAGGAGCGCTTGACGCCATCCAAACAATTCATTCAGGTAAGCAAAGGGTGTATGCGCCATCATGCCACCAATGAAAGCCATAGTCACCAGCGAACCAACTACTAAAGCTTGACGACGCGGGGGAAACCAATGGGACACTAAAACCACACAGGAAAGAAAGCAAAAAGCATTACCAATTCCGGAGAGAAAATGACAAAAAGACGCAATGATAAAGGAGCTTGTTAAAGCAAAACCGACCGTGCCCAGAATACAGACAAACATCGCAGTGATTATTACTTTGCGCGTAGAGTAGCGGTCTAATATTACTCCAGCAGGAAGGAGAAAAAGAATGTCTGCCCAAAGATACGCGCTCGACATCCAACTTAGTTGGGTTGCATTAAGGTGAAATTCATCCCGTAAGGGTTGGTTGATTACATCAAATATATTGAGCTGAAAAAACTCATACAAGAAGAATAACCCAGCAGATAAACATACGATCCAAGCCATTAGATCTCCACGAGGTACCATTGCCCTCGAATCCACTGTAACAGAATGCGACACGCCTACACCTCACATCATGGCTTAAGTTCGGCGCATTATACCAAAAAAGGCTAAGGATTGGTACCTTTATTGTCCATTATTGACTGTTCAAATCATCACAGCTCAGAGTAGTCTCAGAGATTATTTCGGTTAATGGGAGCATAAATAGGATTTAAATCGATCTGACATGACCTGACTCCAGAGATAAAGCCCTGGCTTAAACATTTTCTCAATGTGCGATGAGCAATAACTATTTAGTGCAAAGGATAGAACATAGGCTTTGTAAGTAGCAAGATTCGGAAAAAATCCAAAGACTTCATCATAAAGTCTTTGGACATTAATAATTTAGCATTGAACTGCGCTGGTTTTAAGCAGCAGTAAGGGGCGACCAGCTGCTGTAACGGTGGTGACATTATGTAAAAAAGGAGTTAATTGCAGGGAAATCTGTCCCAAGCGCTCTGGAGAAATAGCAATATAACTTGTTGCTTCAGCGGCAAGGATCTTACAAAGCTCTTGATTATTTTGAGTATAAAGTGCTTGCCCTGCGGAGTAAAATTGCGCTGAAAATTCAGTTTTATAATCCCAATAGATCAAATGACTTCCTTTTTCTGGTTGCTGCTCTTTCCAAGCAGTGACTACTGGTTTTTGTGTTTTTTCAAAACGATCCGGAAATAATTTAAATCCGGCTGTGCCGATTATAAAAATTAAAGGGCATATGAGAGCCAAACGGAAAATCAAATGATTATTCAATGTAAGAGCACCCGCTCGGAACCAGTATTCGGTGAAAAATAACGCAAAAAAAGGCAAACTTGGAAAAACATAGGTGTAAATGATGTTGCTGGAAAATGTAAAGAAAATTAATGGGACAACAGTACATAAGAAGATATAGCCCATCCATCCATCATCATCCCCCTTAAAAAGATGGGGAAGGGTTTGCCGGTACTTCCAAAACCATGCTACCCCCACAAGACCCCAAGGAAATATGCCACAAGCTGCATAAATCCAAACCATACCCCAGTGCTCTTTATGAGCAAATCCGTATTTATCACCCGTCCAACCTGGAGTTAAAAAGCGATGAAAGTGCTCACCCACTATAAAGTAATTTAGAAATCCGGGCGTCCGTATTTCGGCCCAAATATACCAGGGTAATGCGATAAGAAGCATGAGGATACTACCAGTAAACCAAGGCAATCGCTTCCATAAACAACGCCAGCGATTATAGATTAGTACCCAAAAAAATATGGGCATAGCAACCAGAACTATAGCAATAGGACCTTTGGCTAAAAGCCCCAACCCCAAACCTACAAAAAATAAATAAGCCCATAATTTACTACCTGTTGCAAGCGTATGCCAGAAACTCACTAAGACCAAGGTCGTACAGAAAATTAGTGCAGGATCAGTCATAACCGTACCCGCATCAAGAAGAAAATAAAGAGTTCCTGAAAGAACCAAGGTGGATAACAAAGCCTGCGTTACACCTGTCCTTTTTTTAGCGAGGCTCCAGATTAACCAGACAATAGCTATTGATAAAAGGAATGCCGGTAATCGAACCGCAAATTCATTCACACCGAAAAACTTCATTGAACATGCTGCAAGCCAGGTAGATAAAGGTGGTTTAGCCCAAAAAGGTACTCCATAATCATGTTGTAAGGTCACCCAGTTTCCTGTTTCCAACATTTTTCGTGCAATTTCCGCATAACGCGATTCGGTAACATCGTTAAGAGGGATTACCGCCATTGCGATTAAGCGAGAAAGGCCAATGAGTATCAGTGTAAGGATTCCAGCTCCTAAAAAATTTTTCTGTGGATTCAATTCATCCAAATTAGTTAATTTACTCATCTATATCGTTCATCAAAACAGTTCTGGGAGTGAAGTTTACCTGTTCTAGAAATTAAAACAAATTTATGGAATTAAAAACAACTATTTGTCTTATATTTAAGCTAAGCGTCGTAATTCACTGTGAATATTTCCCTGCAGAAACTCCTTAAGCCAACTGAATAATAATAGCGAAAAAACATTCAATAATAACAGGTTATAAAGAATCTTTATTGTGTAATGAAAATACATGACTACTGAAAAACTTTGGTTTAGACTAAACAAGTTCACGAAGACATGTTAACTAAAATAGGAAGCTCAAATGAATTATACGCTCGAAGATCTTCAAAAAAACTTTAAAGACCTTACCCACATTTTATTGGTGAAGTTGGAGCGGGAGGATAAGCATTACAAATCACCTCCGAAATCAGAATTTAACAAACAAAACTTCACAGAGATCCAATTTTCAGATTTACCAGAAGAACGACGCAATCTTATTCAATTCTTACAAAATACTTTGAAAATTGTAACATCAAAATATGAAGAGATTGAAAATCAAATCAAAAAACTGGCTGATGGCTCCAATGAACAACAAGATTTAAAAGCACTCCAGAAATCTTTCCTATACGCATATTGCGGGGCATTAGACATAGTAAGTAAATTTGGACTCAAAACTTTTCGCAACCACAGTACCCTTACGGTTAAAATAAACGAGTTCATCTCGGAAAAATTTTCTATTCCGGATACTGCGCGCGCATATAATCGCTTTAAAGATTTAATATTTCTTCATCAATCTGAAATATTTTTTAACGTGAGCGCTAAATTGCGCAAAAAAGTAACTGATTACGCAATAGAGTTTGGCAAAGAATCAAATAAAAAAGCAATCAACTCTTATGAAGAAATGGATTCTGAGCAGGAACCGAACATTTTAAGATTTACTGAAATCATCAAAAATGCTCCAGCCAATTCACACAGCGATGATATTACGCATACCAGCGATATTATTGCCAAAACAACGATCCTTATATTGGACAAATATAAAACAGAAGAGAACATTCCAATCGAAAGAAGAAAGCATAAAAAGATAATGGATGAACTTCAGTCACTTCTCGAAAGACTTAATTCAGAAGATGCTCGGCTATTAAACCTACCTATTCGGGGTATTTTATATAGTATTGCTTTAAGTTGTCGTAGTGCTTTCGCCTGGGATCAACTAACATGGAATACTTTGAATGATGCATTAAATATTGAATCACTCTCTGCGTTGCAAAAGTTTGAATATCTACAATACGCTTATAGATTTTTGGAAAATCAATTATTAGTGATTAGTCCTACCGAAACTTGCATCAGGAAAAAGAACTTATTTAGTTCAATTGGAAATTTTGAAGCTAAAAAACTACTCAATGAAGTTGCCATGCAGCTTTATTCTGAATTTAGTAATTATATCTGCTCATCTGAACTTTCTAATACAAACACAGAAAATAAAGAGACTGATTTGCAGGAGACCGAAGAAAATATTTTACTCCCCTCCTGATATTGCGATTTCGGCCCACCTGCGGGTGGGCGCTTCAATTATCCATTGAAAAAAACAATCTCTAACAAATCAATAAGCCAAACCGTCTAATTTTTGCTACAATACCTTTTTTATTTTGCACATATCTGTATTTGATGAATATTCGCTCTTGCCTCTTAAGTTGGTCACTTTTTATTCTGGCCTTTTTCACCCCCGTAAATGTAACTGCTGAATCCTTCTTGCACCCCCACACTATTGGTAAAGGGAACAAATATATCGCTCTAACTATCGATGATTTACCTTTTGTTGGCGAGTATCGAAACTTTCACCTGAACATGATTATAGAAAGTATGCAAAAGGCACACATTACCGCAACCGGTTTTATTATTGCTAAAGAAGTTCGTAAAGATAACTGGAGTATGTTACATAAATTTCGCGATGCCGGTTTTACTTTAGGGAACCACACCCTAACTCATGCTGATTTAAGTAAGCTGAGCCGCGCGCAATATTCTCGTGAAATTCAAGAAGCAGATACTTTGCTGCAGCCGGTGATGACCAAGCCCAAGTATTTTCGCTTTCCCTATCTGGCAATGAGCTCTGGACAAAAAAAAGAAGATATCTTGTGCCTTCTTGCGCAAAAAAAATATCGTGTAGCACCGATAACCATTGATTCAAAAGATTTTGTCTTCAATCAGCGATTGTTAGCAGTTCCCGAGATGCAACGCCGAGCATACCTTGAAGAACTAAAACCCTTTTATCTAGATTTCATATGGCAACAGACTCATCGCGCTGAAGAGAAAAGTACTTATCAGCATCAACCTGATCAAGCACAAATTTTATTAATTCATGCAAATCTCCTCAACGCCTATGTTTTGCCGGATATTATCAAGCTTTATCAAGAAAATGGTTATCAATTTATAAGTTTACAAAAAGCCTTAACAACTTTTAAACACATCGATCGCTGTGCTAAACCACAATTATATTTTCAACCACAATTACATCTAAAAAATGATAAGGAAATTGAGGCCTTTGTGGATTGGGATTAATCCTGATTTTTATATTTGTGCTTGATTTTTTGAAATTTTCTAGCATATTCTGAATTTCAAAATAATACTCGGATAAATCATGTTTCAGCGATATAAAAATGCGAAAGAATTTTTCTCTGCACCGCCCTGTTTAAATACGTACTTTCGCTCAGGTAAAATTTCAGTAAATCATGATGCTGGCACCTATGATATTTATTCTTTAACCACATTAAATAATCTTTTAACCAAAAAAATAATCAATCAAGAGACTCCTACTTTACGTTTTTTAATTGATGTGCAAGGCGTTGCCTGGTTTGCTGAGGAAACCTTACCGGGCATTAAGGCACCAAAACATTACCAAATGACTGGTAAAAACATCAACGAGGCATTTTGCATCACCGCTGGAAATATTAAATTTAAAAATAAGAAGTATTGTACTTTAAAAAATATTAGCCATCGTAGTGGCGACTTTCATCCTTCATTTCACTCGTTACGCTTATTTTTAGCTTTTTTAATTCTCCATGAATCGAGCCTGCCATTTAAACTACCCTTGATACTGACCATAAAGGAATTTAATCAACAAGGGGATTTAGTCTTTAAGCATCGATGGCGAAAATCAAAAATGAGGAAATGGGTCTATAGTTTTTCAGAGCAAACCGCCTATAAAAAGCTGCTGGAGCAACAACCCATGAGCGTAAAAAAAGTAACCTATGGAGCCCTCAATTATACACCCCAAGCATAAAGGCACCTTGACATCATCTGAAGTAATCTTTTAGATTACGCCCTGGAATAATCAGGAAAAAGGTTAACTTATGCAATCGAGAATGGAAATATTTGGCAAATTCGATAAACCACAAAAGTATATTGCGCGAGCCCGTGCTCATGAACGGCAAGCCAAAACTTATGAGCTCAACTCACTACCCGCGCTACTTCTAGAAATAAAAGCTAATAAAGAACGTAGCCTTCAGTTTATAGTCGATAATCAGTGTAATGTACGGTTAGCTCGAGCCTCAAAAGCAACTCATATAGAAATGACCAGTCCAGAAAACAAGAGCGCCCTATGCATCAGTGCGGGTAATCTTATTTTTGATGAACATTACAAATTAGTAGAAATTAATAACTTTTCGCCGCGTTTTCGCCCGCATTTTTCTTCCATTAAATGGTTGTTTGTGGCTCTTATGAGTGCTCATGAAGAGCTTGGTTTAAATGACTATGATGAAATTATCCTTGAGCTTGACGGATTAGCTACAGAGCATCTCGAAAAGCCTGCGCAGGAAGATTTAATTCTGTATACAAATAATTCATTATTTACGTGCAGTATGATTGGAATACTTTGTGTTACGGTAGGTGAAATGAAACAATACGTCGATCAGTTTAAACCGCCAAAAGAGCTCGATATTGCGGAACATGATTATCACGAGCTCGGACAAAAATTTAATCTGTCTCGTGTCGCTAACGGATTTTTCGAGCTGCCATCACCACCTAGTCCTTCTAGTCCTTTTAAACATCCAGTGAATCGAACCCTTAAATTTTAAATGTCTATTCTGTTGCCTACATCCACGAATAGGCATCCGGGATAATCTATTTTGTTAAGCGGCTACCAAAGATTCTGGTATCCGCTGTTTACAATTACCCAAGCCTTACTTATGATGCGCGCATACGGATCATCCAACTCGCCTTTTAATGGAAATTTTTTATTTCTTTGCAGGGATGCTATTTTATTTCATTCCCGCGCCCTTATTACTTATTATTTTAAGCATTACGGTTTACATTTTTCGTAATTACAGAGCGATTCTTGGATTTTTAGGCGGGTGTGTTCTGGCGTTTATCCATCATTGGGTAAGCATGCCAACGGGCATGCCAAAACAAGCAATTCTTTCCTCCGCAGTGGTTCAGGGGCAAATTGTATCTATTCCGCAACAAAATCCAGGGAACACCCGTTTTCTCTTCGCCATGACTTCATTGAATAGTAAGCCCGCTTCAGCATTAATTCAGTTGTCCTGGTACACTAAAGTGCCGCCATTGCAATTGGGTCAGCGGTGGCAACTCGTAACAAAACTTAAAAAGCCGAGAAATTTTGCTAATCCTGGGGCCTTTGATTATGTTCATGCTTTAGAAAAAAAACATGTCTACTGGATGGGATACGTACGCGATGGCAAGTTACTGCCCCCTATCAGTACTCATTTTTCATGGCTTAGGCTACGCCAAACACTCGCTTCCAAGCTTGAGGGATTGATTCCCGACCAAGCCACACTCAGTATTTCAAAGGCATTAACGTTGAATCTTACTCAGGAAATCAGTTCTCAATATTGGGATTTATTCCGCAGGACGGGCACGGTCCATTTATTCGGTATCTCTGGGGAACACATCGCTTTAATTTTTGGCGTTGTTTATTATGTGATGCATTTTTTATGGCGGCATTTTACCTGGGGCTGCTTAAGACTGCCCGCATCATTTGTGGCCAATCTCATCGCGATACCATTCGCAGGGATTTTTGTGTTGCTTGCAGGATTTGAGCCGCCAGCACAACGTGCCTTTGTTGGTTGTATCCTTTATGCTCTAAGCAATATAGTAAAAAAACGGTACACCCCCTGGCAGGTATGGCGCTATGCTTTAGTGATTGTACTTGTTATCGAACCGCATGCACTGTTTATGCAGGGGTTTTACTTTTCTTTTCTCGCTGTTGCGTGTTTACTGCTCACATCACAGCGGTGGCGAATTGCAGGTTATAAACAACAGTTATTATTGCAATTTAGCTGCTTGCTGGGGCTTATGCCGCTTAGTCTTTTTTGGTACGACTACGCCTCGTTAAATAGTTATCTGGCCAATCTATTCGCTATTCCACTCGTTGGCCTTTTTATTGTTCCTATGGCTTTACTCACCCTTTTTAGCGGGGAATTTTTTTGGGGACAATGGCTTGTTTATATTCTTGTGGGCTGCACAAAATTGCTCCTTTGGTGGCTAAAACAAATTGAACATTTGGGCATAATTAATTTCGAAAATATATCATTAGGCTTAATTGAAAGCATGGCAATAATGTGTGCATTACTCATACTGCTGCTCCTACCCCTTAAGCCTTTTCGCATGATCGCAGGATTATGGATTATTCTAAGTTTCTTCCCGCCGCGACTTAATCTTCCCTATGGCACGGCCCGTATCGATGTTTTGGACGTGGGGCAAGGATTAGCTGTTGCCGTGCATACTCAGCACCATTTCTTATTGTTTGATACAGGGGATCGCTTCTACAAAGGGAGTGATCTAGGAACAATGGTCATTTTACCTTATTTAAAAACTTTACAGATTAAAAAGATTGATGCTCTAGTAATCAGTCATGCAGACAAAGATCATGAAGGTGGGCTGAATTCCATCATGCACGCTTTACCCGTGCGGCAATTGATACGCAACGAAGTACGTACTAATAATAAAAATTGCCATCAGATGCGCCCCTGGATTTGGGATGGTGTCACGTTTAATTTCTTAAAAATTAATCCGCAGTTTCCCGATAAAAATAATAACTCATGTGTTTTAAAAATCAGTACAGCAACAAGGAGTGCCTTGCTACCTGGAGATATTGAAGCCAAAGCAGAAACATTATTGCTTAAGAATTTTGGTACACAACTTCAAGCCGATTACCTAATCGTTCCTCATCATGGCAGCAAGACCTCATCCTCATTACCATTTATTCATGCAGTGAAGCCCAGCTATGCGGTCGCCTCATTAGGATTCGCGAATCGATTTTATTTTCCGCATCAATCCATCATTGACCGCTTCCAAGCTGCTAATATTCGGTTTTTGCGCACGGACCGGTGTGGTTTAACCCGGATTGATCTAGGCGCGCATTCGTCAAAACAACCACTCTGTTTTCGAGAACATCAAGTTTAGGATTCGGTTGCCTTAATTTCTTTTTGCAAAACTTCTTCACGTTTTTTTATCTCGAATATACGATAAATATTTAAGGGTAATAGTAACGAATGTAAAACAAAAATAGGATATAAATTACTGCCCAGGGCATAAAAGATGAACGCAATATTTGAACTAACCGCAATGAGACGTAAAGTTAATATTTTTTTTACATAAAATGTGGTGAATACCAGAACTGCTGCCAAATAACCATCAACTTCAACCAATGAGTCCATAAAATGCTCCTCCCTGTATCTGTGTTAACGAAACGGCATCGTATTAGTTAAGTTTAATTCTCCTTATTTGTTATTGCCGGGGAATATCTAAAATTAATAGACATCACTAAATCCGCGCTCCGGCACAAAATGAATAGATTCTTGCTCAAAAGTATTTTTTATCGCAACCAAGAGCTCGTCCCTTACCATCGCCAAATCATGTTTTGACCAATATAAAATCCTTAACTCAACGCCACCATTACCGATAAACCCTGCAGTGAGAATTTTTGTTGCGGGATCGGATAAGACATGGGTGCAATCATCACATAGCTCCTTGAGTAAAACCTTAATACCAGCAATATTATGACTGGCCTCAACCCTGAGTATGATTTCATCCTGCTTTTGCGGAAAAGTGCTTAAATTAGTTATCTCAGATTTAATTAAGCCTTCATTAGGAATACGAACGAGACGATTATCACCCGTTCTTATTTTTGTTGATAACCAGTCAATAGTCTCGACTGTTCCTTTAATATCCTTAAAAGCGATTAAATCCCCTACTTTAAAGGGCTGCTCAAACAGCAAAAATATTCCACTGATAAGATTAGAGGCTGCTGTTTGTGACGCAAAACTTAAAGCAACCGTAAAAACACCCGCAGCACCAAGCAATATGGTTAACTTGAAACCCAGTTGATTCAATGCAGATACAAGAAATAATAGGAACAATCCATAATAGACGAAACGGCTAATGAGCAGGGCATGATGTTTGGAAAAACGCATCTGGGTTAATTTTCCAATAAAAATACTGATCCGTTTACAGATGAAATGACCCACGAAAAGCAGTAAAAAAGCGTAAGTCAGCTGCTTCCAGGGTATAAATTCTAAAAATGATAGGGCTTTGTCTAGCTGCATGCGTTAAGTCCAAATTAGCGCCAAATTAATTAAAAAATACCAGTCACCTGATAAAATTGCAACCATTGGTCAAATTAAAGCCATTTAAGATCTGAAGTATTTCGTGATAAAAGAAACCGCAAAAATTACGGTTTCTTTAAAGATATCTAATAGCAGGACTCTTGCAGCCAGCAATGTCCGTAATTATTACAAACTCGCACTGTTTGACATGATGGACCGTAATCGTAATAAGGCGAAGTAACCACGACACCAGGACCCCAGACGCCCCAGCCTCCACCCCAACCTCCGCCATGCCAGCCACCGCCGTGCCAACCACCACCACCGCCGTGCCAACCGCCACCGCCGCCATGCCAGCCACCGCCGCCATGCCAGCCGCCACCGCCATGCCAGCCGCCACCGCCGTGGCCACCGCCATGAGCAAAACCTGTGGTACTAACCATTAAACTTACCGCAATTACGGCGATTCCAAGCCTGTTACCTAACCATTTTCTCATGATATACCCCATCCTGATTATTATATTAAAATTATAGTCTATCCTGACTCCGCACTCTAAATACCCAAAGTGTACCTTAATAAGAGTTATTTTTTTGCTATAATAATCAAGAAATATTAAGAAATAATTAACTCATTTATGGCAAAATAATAAATCAATGCCATTATCCAGGGATAAGGATAGATAATGATTAAACTTTACCAATTTCCTCCTGCGTGGAATGTTCCAAATCCAAGTCCTTTCTGCCTGAAATTAGAAACTTATTTGCGCATGGTCAACTTACCTTACGAGAAAATTTCTGTAGCAAATCCAGGACGTAGCCCCAAAGGCAAACTTCCCTGTGTAAGTATTGATAATAAAAAGATTGGCGACAGTAATTTTATTATTGAGGTATTAGAAAAAAAATATAAGGTTCCCCTTGATCATCATTTAAATGCACAGCAAAAAGCTCTTGCGCTTACTTTAAAACGTACTCTTGAAGAACATTTATATTTTATTATCGTTTATTCACGATGGCTGGATCCTGAATTTTGGCCCATAACTAAAGAAACATTTTTCGGTCAATTAAGCATGCCTTTAAGTATTTTGCTTCCTAATTGGGTACAAAAGAAAATGAGACGCACCCTTTACCAGCAAGGAATTGGGCGGCATAGCCGGGATGAAATTTATCATTTAGGGTTGGTCGATTTAAAAGCTTTAAGTGCTTTACTGGCGCCTCGTGAGTACTGTTTAGGAAATGAGCCTAGCAGCATCGATGCGTGTGCTTTTGCCTTCCTGGCGAATATATTATACCCACCCATAGCATCTCCACTACAAGAATATGCACTGTCACAACCGCATTTTCAAAGTTACTGTGAGCGCATTAGAACAAGATATTTTGATAATGAAAATACATCATCTGTTGATTTGAATAAGGCAGACTAAGAAAGTAAATAATAAAAACTTTATGACTTCCAGCCAATGAGGCTGGAAATCAGGAGCGTTAGCGTGCAGTAGTCTCAAATAAAAACCAGACTCGGCGCTCTGTTTCATCGATATAATTTTCCAAAATACTGGTTGTGCCTACATCATTAGCATCGCTGCAAATACTGTGTGCTGCGCGCATACTGCTTAAAAAATGTTTATTGTCTTGTAGTAGTTCCAGTAACATTTCCTGTGCATCAAGCACACCATTACTGTCCTTAATTTTTTGTAACTCTTTAATCTCACCAATAGAATGAATCGTTTGCTCACCTAATTTACGAACCCGCTCCGCAAGCACATCAATCATAGCGAAAATTTGATCACTCTGCTCATCAAGTAATAAATGATAATCACGATAATGGCGACCAGACATATGCCAATGAAAGTTTTTGGTTTTGACAAATAAAGCGAAGGTGTCCGCTATTAATGGATTAATGGCCTGAGCAACTGCTCGACGTGCTTTAACTTCGAGATCACTCGGTGTAGCAAGTTTAATTGATTCCACTTTTTTCATAGATTTCTCCTCATTAATCAAACACCCGCTGCGGTTTTGTACTACTATCGATCCATAACCATGTACTTAATTTACAGTACACAACTCGCATCTACAGCGCCACCAATAAAAAATAGCACATTATCAAGAGAATTGTTCTAATCGCAACCACTTTTATAGAGAGATTACTAAAGATTTATTGCCAAAACGAAAAATATTTACCCTGAAAAAATCAACTAATTTTTAAGAAGAAAAAACAGGTTTTGCAGTATATAATCATAAAAGTGTTATCACTGAGTTCTCATCTATTGATTAATTGATTAAGTGATTAAGTGATTACTTTTATAGGAAATTCAAGCGAGTTGCCATGCCACGAAGACATGTGATTGACTACCAAAAAGTTGCTGATGCAGCTGAAAAATTAAAATTAGCAGGGAAAGATCCCTCTTTAACGAATGTCTGTGAAGAATTACAGATCTATACACCTGCCCCTAATCTTTCATCCATGTTGGAAAAATGGTACCACACGCAGCCAGAATACCAGCGCACGCATCATGCTCCCTTGTCAGAAAATATAAACATCAAAACCAGTGCTATTTTAGAAAAAAATATTGAATTAGAAAAATCATTATCCTTACTACGTGCGACACTCGAATCGACTAATGATGGCATCATGATGGTCAATGGTGAGGGGCAAGTCGTCGATTGGAATCAAAAATTTGTTGAGATGTGGCGTATTCCAACCCACATGCTTGAATCAGGCACCGAACGCATTGGCTTTGAATACATTCTTGCGCAATTAAAACATCCCCAATCCGTCATAGCTGATGTGGAATACCTATACGAAAATCCCGAATGGCAAGGAGAGTTACCGTTTATTGAGTTTAAAGACGGTCGGATCTTTGAACGATTCACTCAACCACAACGGATTGGACGAGAGATTGTTGGTCGCGTTTTCAGCTTTCGAGATGTAACGCAAAAATTAATTGATGAAGATGAATTACGCATCAGGGAGCGCGCTATTGAAGCCAGTTCGCATGGGGTCGCAATATTGGATATTACCAAAGATATGCTACCCATCATTTATGTAAACAAAGGTTTCGAACGAATAACTGGGTATTTGGAAAAAGAAATTTTGGGGAAAAATCTTTCTTTTTTAAATGACCAACAGATAGAACATGTTAATTATAAACGGATTATCCTGGCAATAAAGGAGCTGCGGGAAGAAATCGTAGAGCTGGAGTGCCATCAGAAAAACGGACAAAAATATTGGTGTGAACTCAGTGTTGCACCCGTAAGCGATTCCTTTAATCAAGTACGCCATTTCGTTTGTATTTTAAACGACATCACGCAACGCAAACAAATGGAAGAGCAGCTCTTAAAGCAGGCGACCCATGACTCGCTGACCGAACTGCCCAATCGCATTCTCTTGGGAGACCGGGTTGAGCAAGCAATTCTTCAGGCAAAAAAGAAAGAAGGGCTTTTAGCTTTTTTATTTTTAGATTTAGATCACTTTAAAATGACCAATGATACGCTTGGTCATAATACGGGTGATCGCTTACTGCAAGTTATTTCCAATCGTTTACTGATTGCCACCAGCAATTTTGACACGGTTTGCCGCCTGGGAGGAGATGAATTTGTGATTCTCCTGTCAGAAGTCTTCTCTGAGGAGGAGGCAAAAAGTAAAGCCAAGGATATATTAGAGACGATTTCTCAGCCTATTCAAATCGACCAGCATAATTTAAAAATAACTGGCAGTATTGGGGTGAGTTACTACCCCAAAGATGGCATTGATTATGAATCACTCATGAAAAGCGCGGACTTGGCAATGTATCATGCTAAAGATCATGGGCGTAATAACTATCGCTGTTATGACCAAGATATGAATACTCGCATCATTAATCGCATGAAACTGGATAATGCTTTGCGCGACTCTTTACGTCGTCAAGAATTTTATTTGGTTTATCAGCCGCTCATGAATTTGAAACAAAATAAGGTAGTCGGATTTGAGGCTTTACTACGTTGGAATAGTAAAATACTCGGCCCTGTAGCACCGGGCGATTTCATTGGTATGGCTGAGGAAAACGGTTTGATCCTGGAAATTGGACTTTGGGTATTAGAAGAGGCATGCTCCCAGCTAGTACGCTGGCATGAAAAAGGTTGGGATCATCTCACTATGGCAGTTAATATTTCCGGCAGGCAACTTCGTCAGCCCAACCTCCCTGAAAATGTTAAAAAAATCTTGCAAAAAACGGGCCTGCCACCACAATTTCTTGAGCTGGAACTGACTGAGAGCCTGTTAGTCGATAATTTAAAGCATGCAATTGAAATTATGTACGCCATTAAAGACATGGGAGCAAAATTAGTTATTGATGATTTTGGTACCGGTTATTCAAGTCTTGCCTATTTAAAACAGTTTCCGGTGGATAAACTAAAGATAGATCGCTCCTTCATCAGCGAATTAATTACTGAAAATCATGATGCCGCCATAGCTCGGGCAATCATTAATTTGGGACATAGTTTGAATCTTGAAGTTTTAGCTGAAGGCATTGAAACCGAGCTTCAACGTAAATTCATGCATCAATATGGCTGCGACTTCGCTCAAGGATATTTATTCAAGCCGCCAATGAGGGCGGATGAAATAGATGAGTTTCTCAGAATTTATATTTAATTTACTGTACCTAGGCTCAATTAACTTTTATATGCAGGGTTGAGTTCGAACCATTACTATGCATATTCGTTTTAGAAATAGTAATTCTTCTTTGATGCACAGCAGTTTTACTGCTTTCAGATTCGGAATCAGGTGTGTAGGCATGACGGCCTCCCAATCGACCAAGAGTCCGGCACTGATTTGCCGTCTCATCCTTCAGTGCCAAATGACCTCTCACACCTTTTTGTGCTGCTTTTAGACAATGATTAAGATGGTGTTGTCGCTCATTGGTTAACGTATCGCGAAAAGAACCTATGGCAGCATAGATTCCCAAGCCAAAAGCCACTCCTATTACCCCCCATCCAATTAGGGGAAATGCCGCCAAAGTCGTTAAAGCCCCAACACCGGTGAGCATCCCTGAAAGTCCGGCACTGCAGCCAGCAATTGCACCAAAAGTGCCTACAAAACCGAAAAAAGAAGCGATTAATGGTTTAATTAAAGGTAATTTTTCACGTTCTCTTAGGGATTTAAATTCGTTCACAGCCTGTTGCGCACGGTCAAGATTAATTTCGTAGTAATGCTTTTTACAGAGTGTTAACAAAGAAGCCAGCAAAGGCTCCGTTTCATTTTTTTGCTCGAGCTCCTGCCAGGATTCTCTTAGCGATTGAAATTCATTACGCTGAGGCTGCATTGTTTTAAGATATTGGTCAATTAATCCCAGTAACTTATTTTCATTTTTGGCTATTGTTTGTTGTAACTCATGCTCATCTTGTTTCATTTGCCGGTAGGAAAAAACACCGATACTTAAGGTAACCGCAAGAAATAATCCCAGGGCGACCCCGCCCATTGCGAATGAAAGGATACTACCTACCGCCCCACCAATTACTGTGAACACGATGCCAAATAAAGGCCAGGCCACACCGGCTCCGGAACCAATCCCATTAAATACCGCTTTAAACAACGTCATTGGTATATCCCCTCTTCACTGCAGTTACAGACCGACCCATCTTATGAATTCATTGGAAGGGTTAAGACTTAGAGCCGTTTTACCTTCCAAGTATACCGTAAACCCTGGTTTATGCTGTTGCATTTGCGGATCACCATTAATTTTAATTTCCTTTATTTTTCCTAAATTTACAACTTGCATCTGAGTCTCATAATACCCGCCGCGAATAACTTTGAGTACGGGTATGACAAAATTAATTGTATTAAGTGCTAATTTCTGTACCACCAGAGTTTTCAGCTCCTGCGCACTTAAGGCAACATACTCTTCATGATTGATCTGTCGGCGCAACATACGTGTTAGTGGGACTGGCTTATGAAACACTGCTTTATAACGCTCTGCCGCGATAACCGCTACAGGATTACTCTCTGCATGCTTCAATTTATAGCCGCCAACAAACAGAATTTCATCTCGTCCGTCATCGGGCGCTACATCAGGGATTTCCATGAGCCCTTTGTAGGTAATTTGCGGTCTATCTCGGTCACAATTCAAAAATCGTGATTGATTAAACCATTTATCATTTGGGTAATATATTACCAGTAATGATTTATTTTTGATAGTATTAATAATGTCATTGGAAATTTTTAAGGGTAATGCCGGACATCCCCAACTACGTCCAGGACGTCCATATTTCTTAATAAATTCCTCTTCTACATACCAGCCGGAATGAATCACCACCGCACGATTTGCTGCATTATCATTAAAAGCGCGATCAAGGCCATCCAGCCTTAATGATAATCCATCGCGTCCATAATAGGCTTGTTCGGTTTGATACACCCCAATACTGCTTGCTTTACTATTGTATTTGTTTGAAAAATAACGGGTATGTAACTGCCCTGATTTTATCCCATGAGAGACATAGGTATGAAAAAGTAATTTTTTTTGTACTAAATCAAAAACCCATAACCGCTTTTGATTCGAAGGAAGAGAATAATCGATTATCGTTAAAATATTATTATGTTCGACATTAAATTCACCGGCGCATTTCAGGCTCATAATCACTTTATTAACAACCAACGGACTAAGCTCTGGGGTTTGTGTTGCCAACATATCGGCAACCTCGGTGATATATTGGGTACTCACTGTTTGCGCGCTATAAATTGGTGCCAGGAATTGATACAGTTGCACTTGCTTTTGCAACACCTTTTTTTCTTCGGGAAAATTATTTGCTGTGGGGGAAAACAATGCGGTGGTAACTGCCAAAAAAAGTAGCAGAAGAGTGCCCATATTAGTTCCTTGAGTATTTTCCTTATTCTTATAGAAAAAAATATAGCTCAAAAAACTTAATTAGACACAATTTATCGCGTCAAAATAAAGTTTTTATTATCCGTGATAATTAAAAGAATTTAAGCATATTACATCAAATCAGATAGATCATCCGCGTGCTCTTCTTCATCCTCAAGAATTGCTTCCAGCATTCGTCGCGTGGTGGGATCACTGCTCCCGAACCAGTTGATTAATTCGCGGTAAAACATAATCGCAATACGCTCAGCTACTAAATTTTCTTTGATTAGCTGTACTAAGTCAGTTCCCGTACCATACTCGGTTGCCGTGCGCAGTCTTATTGTTTCCGGATTAAAATCCGGATCGCCACCTAATTGACTAATCCGCTCAGCCAACATCATCATATGGCGTTCTTCATCAACAGCATGCTCAGCAAATTCTGCGACCACTTGTGGATTTTCAATGCCTTTAGCGATGATTTGATGGTGGCGATAGCGCAATACACACATAATTTCTGTAGCTAATGCAGCATTTAAAAGACGACAAGCCTCATCAATGTCTAAGGGATAATCTTGGGTCACCGCACCGTCGTGAATCGATTTCTCTGCTTCTGATTTAATTGCATCAATATTTGCCAAGGGAGATGGTTTAAATGACATGATTATCCTCCATGAGTTCTCAATATGTCTCTTTTTTATTCTAGACCATTTATAAGAGCACACTATGAAGACAAATTGATTAAACCAGTTAATGAACTATGCTCAATAGATAATCAAAAAATTGTAATGCATCCCTACGCAAGCACAATTAGGAGACTTCCATGTCTATAAAGGGCATCATTTTCGATATGGATGGCGTGGTCACCCAAACCGCTACTGTGCATTTTAAAGCCTGGAAAACGGCAATTATGGCCTTCCTCGAAAAACTAAATGAGAACGATATAGTTTTTACCGAGCAGGATTATTTTCATTACCTTGATGGTATGCCCAGACAAGAAGGCCTTGCGCATTATTTACATTCTAAGTCACAACTTTTCCCAAAAATCAAAACTTTATATCAAAATTTAGAACGGTGCATTGAAGTCATTGGCACAGAAAAAAATACACTTTTTTGTGAGCTGATAGCAACTGAATCCGTACGACCTTTCCCTGATACTTTAGAATTCATTGACTTTTTATTGACTAATAATTATCAAATCGCGCTTATCACCTCTAGTAAAAACTGTGCAGCAATCTTAGGAAGCGCCGGTATTGAACATATATTTCCTATTATTGTAGACGGCCTGACCACTGAATCGTTAAACATCCCGGGCAAACCGAATCCCGGAATTTTCCTTGAGGCAGCCAAACGGATGGGACTAAAACCCCAAGAATGCCTAGTGGTCGAAGATGCGCTTGCAGGGGTTGCGGCAGCTAAGGCGGGTAATTTTGGTGGGGTAATTGCTTTAGATAGACACCAAAAATTACGTGCTGACTTTTCTGATTTAAATCCAGATTATTTACTTCCCGACCTATCCCGCAAGCAATTCCCCTTGTATGAATTTTTAAAGGCACCCCCGAAGCCCCAAACAGGCTTCCAAGCTTTGAATCTCATTAACGAACTTTTAGAAAAACAGTATCATTTGCTTATTTTTTCAGATTTTGACGGTACCTTAACCCCGATAGTGAATACCCCCTCACAAGCAATCTTATCCTCATCGATGCGTGGTTGTTTGAACGAGTTAAATAGCAATTTTCCCGTGATTATTGTCAGTGGGCGCGCTCTTCATGATCTGAAGGAACGAATCCATTTAGCCAATCTTTCATATGCAGGAAATCATGGGTTGGAATTCAAAAGCATGATTCCGGAACTAAGTTCATACTGTTTTGGTGAGGAATATAAAAAAATAATGAGCCAGGTAGAGGATGATTTGCAGCGACTTTTAAATGAAGTCCCCGGATGCATTATTGAAAACAAACAATTAACCCTCTCCATTCATTACCGTTTAGTAGACTCATCGTTCCATCCTTTTATCAAAGAAGCAGTTGGAAATATACTGAATAAATACCCTCAATTAGATGATTTTTGTGGTAAAAAAGTTTTCGAGTTACGACCAAGGATAAAATGGAATAAAGGGTACGCTGCTCATTTTATTTTTAATCATTTCCGACAAACTTACCCCCATACGGTACCAATCTATCTCGGTGATGATACTTCGGATGAGGATGCTTTTGCTGCGTTTAATTGCAACGGCATAACTATTAAAGTAACCGCTGAGCTATCAACAACTGCAGCACATTATTTTCTTGAGTCACCAGGAGAAGTTGAGCGTTTTCTGAATCAAATTAACCAATATTCGTTATTAAGGTGAGTACCATGAACCATTGGATTCTCAGTTATCGTAACTTTAATCCTGAAGAAATTCGGCATCGAGAAACCCTTCTTACTCTAGGCAATGGTTATATGGCAACACGAGGTGCCATGGAATTTTGTGCCT
>Ga0209960_1002136_pt1 | contig 21133 bp, 24 predicted proteins | sample ThiBiot_500_plan_2_FD_183947 | JGI IMG/M metagenome (GOLD analysis project Ga0209960, IMG submission 183947) | Wastewater bioreactor microbial communities from Cape Town, South Africa - Thiocy_expt_500_plan (SPAdes) | ecosystem: Engineered > Bioreactor > Thiocyanate-remediating >...
CTATTTGATTGATTTCCATCCGTCGAAACACTAATCATGGGTCGTATGCACACACCTGGGTAAGAAACTCTCTCTTTGCTATTATTAACTTAACATCTTTTATATTTTCATTTTCATTCATCATCATCTTTGTTTTGGATTTCTCAATTATATTGGACGAAAAAAAAAAAAAGTTATTATTGCAAGTTTCAAAGAAAAAGAAAAAGAAAAAGAACTATCAATTATTATCAATTATCAATTATCAACTCTTACTTTATGTGCAAAAAAAATGGATCTGAAATATATTATTCTTTCAAATTATTGCTTGTTAATATTTGGAAATTATTAATAAATGGGAACCTTAACTTATTCAATATTAGTTCAAAAGATAAAGTGTAAAAAATGGAATTGAAAACACAAAACTACAATAACTTCAATAATAACAATATCAAAGAGAAGAAAGAGAAAGAGAAAATAGGAAAAAACCAATCAACAACTATCAAAAAAAAAAAATGATGCAAACAACTATAATTTAAAGTGTCAAATATTAATTCTAATCCTTTTTCCTTTTCTCTTCAATTTAATAGAAAGGGTATTTCCCGTTCATCTCTTCCATACCGTAGAACTGCCCCATCATGGGTCAAAACCTCAGCTAATGATGTTATTGAACAAATGTGCAAATTAGCCAAGAAGGGTCTTACCCCATCTCAAATTGGTCTTATTCTTCGTGATTCTCAAGGAATTGCCCAAGTCAAAGCTGTAACTGGAAACAAAATTGTTCGTATCCTTAAAGCTAATGGACTTGCACCAGAACTCCCAGAAGATCTTTATCAATTAATTAAAAAAGCCGTCAATGTTAGAAAACATTTGGAAAAAAATCGCAAAGATAAAGATGGCAAATTCCGTTTGATTCTTATTGAAAGTCGTATTCATCGTCTTGCAAGATACTACCGTCTTGCTGGAACTATTCCACCAAACTGGAAATATGAATCCGCAACTGCTTCAGCCCTTGTTGCATAGATAAAAAAATTTTTTTCTGTTCTTTATTTTGTTCCAATAAAACTGTGTCCTTTCTAGTAAGTTTTAGTGCTTTAATTACAATTACAATTTACAATACTTGAAATGATTGTGTAAATTCAATAATTTAAATAACTGAAAGGAGGAAAGTTTCAGGAAAAAAAACAAAAACAAACGAAGATAGTGTATTTAGAAGAAACATATTTATTCAAAAATAGAGGGGAATAGTAGTAATTGATTTTGGGAACAAAAGAAATCAAATAAGAGAGAAAAGAATAAATCAAAAGTCAAGAAAGAGTTGTTTGTAAGGATCAGTTCCATCATCTGGTTCATCATCATCATCATCTGGGTATTTCTCAAAATTAGAGGTGTCCCCTGGGTGAGTGACGCTCGGTAAAATTGGTGGCTATTATTTCATTGAACAATAATAAGTAAAAACAACAGAACAAAGAACGAAAGATAAAAAAAAAAACCTCTAAATCTTTCAATGCCCATACATCATCCCAATTAATACCTTTAAACCATTTATGTTGTTTAACATCTTCTGCTCCACTCTTTATTTTTTTTAGGGAATCATTTAAAACAATCAATGATTGATAAAGTAATTGAAAATTGGAAAAAAAAAAAGAAAAGGAATAAAATAATACTTTCAAATTTCCAATACGTTTTGTACGATCTGCTGTGAGTAATTTTTTAATTAAATCTTTGGCATTAGCATCAATGTGTGAGGGAAACACAATTTTTCCAGCAAGAATTTTTTCATAGATACCAAAAGGATTATCATCGAAAAATGGTGGATAGCTAAAGTTTTCATTTTTATATGTAATTTTTTTAAATTTTGCCGAACCAACTAAATAAATGAATGAAATCAAAAAAGTAACCCAGAAAGCATCTCAAAAATCAATATTCCTAAGGCCCACCAATCAACAGGTTTCCCATGACCTTTACTTTGAATAATTTCAGGAGCAAGATATTCAGGAGTCCCGCATAATGTCCATGTCCTAAATACAATTTATTATTTCAGATATGGAAGTCAATTAAGTTTTTTTTTGAAATCTTCTAGAATGAAAGTTGAAAGTGTTTTTTCTTTTTTTTTAAAAAAAAAAAACCAACCGATCTTCTACTTTTTTTGCAAATCCAAAGTCCGTTATCTTGATATTTCCTTTATGATCAATTAATAAATTTTCAGGTTTTAAATCACGATATATGATATCTAAATTATGTAAATATTCTATTGCCAAAATAATTTGAGCAGCATAATATTTTGTTGTATCGTTAGAAAATCTTCCTGCCCGACGAAGATGAGAAAAAACTTCTCCTCCCATAATATATTCCATTAACATGTAAAGATTTACTTCATCTTGAAATGTGCAATACCTTTGATTTATTTTATTTTTATTGAATTTCTTTTTTCATTTAAATTTATTTTGGGAAATCAAAATTCATTGAGTAAATATAATAGCTTTTCACAACATCAGATGAAATATAAAATAAAACTTACAATCTAACAATAAAAGGGCATATTACTTCCCCTAAAATTTGTTTTTCAGAATTAATATGTTCCACTTGTTTTAATCTGACAACTTCTGTTTTTTTTAGAACTTTCATTGCATAAAACTCTCCTGATTTTTTATCCTTAGCTAAATACACTCGCCCAAACGTCCCAGTTCCTAGTCAAAATATATAATCAATAAACAATTAAAAAAAGGGGAATAAAATAATAAAATAAATATTTCAAATTCAAAGCTACAACGAATTATGATAAATTCAACTTAGATCCAATATTTTAAAAAATATAATGCAATGGTTAATAAAAATGTATTATTACCTAAAGTATCCAACAACTCAAAATCTGTTAACTTCATATTTTTACGGTTTTCTTCTAAGGTGGCCATCTTTTATTAAATAAAGTCTATATAGAGGTTTTATACAAACAAAAGCTTTCCACTCCTTTCCACCGTTCCGTTATTCTACTATTCCTTTGTTTCAGCTTCTTCCTTCTTCCTTCTTCCTTTTCACCTTTAAAGATCAAAAGAAAAAAATAACAATAATTAATAAATATTATTAATAATTAAAGATTGTTGTTTTAAGAAATATATATTTATTTATATTTTGAAATCTTTTATCTTGTAAAAGATCAAAAGTCTCTTATTATTATTTTTGTAATGAATTAATTACAAGTTTTTGAAGTTGTTATAATGTTTTAACATATTCTATTGTAAAGACAGTTATGGGAATCTTTCAAAAAGATTAATTATTTTTCCTTTTTATTTTTTACAATATGATTTTCACAACAAAACTTTAAGTTGAATCGGAATCAAACAATAGATGGTCGTGATTGATTCAAGATATAGTAGTAAATTAGATAGATAATATGATTTATTATTTGTGATTATTATAATAATCTTTAATTTTTCATAGAAAACAAAGAAGGATTGTTGTTGAAATCCTTCTTTTTTTTGTTTTTTTCAACCCCTCGCAACTTTTCTGTTAATTCACTAACAAATAATTTATTAAATAATTTATGATAATTTATGATAATTTATGATAAATTGTATTAAATTGGGTATAAGTTGTGATAAATTTGCGATGATTTTGATAAGATTTTGAAGGGTTTTTTCGATAGGATTTGTTGAGTTTTTTAGGGGGTCACTAAAGAAAAAAAAAAAAAAAAAAAAAACGTTGATTTTTTTTTTTTTTTTTTTTTTGAATCAATCCAGCTTCAAGATTTACAACCTCAAACATCGATAATATATCATTGGAAGTTATAATTATAATTATGAATTGAAAAACTTCACAGAAACATTTGAACTTCATTAACATTAATACACTTGAGATTATAATTGATCTTAATTAAAATTTTTCAATTTCTTTCCCCACAAAGTACATAAAAAAAATCAACATCTTCATGAAATCTTTTCTAACATTTGTTTCTCTTCTGAAACTCGGTTTGAAAGGGAGGAGCTAAAAGGAACAAATTTTGACTTCAAGAGGAGCTTTCTAAAACTTGAGAATTACATTGCATCTTGAGTGTAGATCTTGTTTTTGAGGAGTTTGGAAAAAAAAATAATGTTGGACTTGATTTCAATTGAAAAGAGATCTAATTTGATTTTCTAACAATATTTAATTACAGTTTAAGATTTATCATCTCTAAAGATCAGAGAAATTCTTCTTTTTCGAGTGATATTAACATTTTGAAGGAGGGAAGGTTGTTGATGTGGTCCAAGAATTTCATGAGTATATTCATATCTACATTGATTCCTTGAATAAGAAAAGAATAAGAATAAGAAAAAAAAAAATAAGAGTGGAGCAAAGAAAGAAAGAATCAAGATCAAAGATTGACTTACATTTGAATATAAAATGAACCAGGTTGTAATAATACTTCCATGATTGAATTTGTATCTTTCTTCCTCAATCTCATTATTGAACTACTATTTAAACTTATTCCAGCAACAATTCCACCTGAATACTAAATAAATAGTAATCATAAATAAATAAATAAATAAAAACAACTCCAAAATTTCAACAAACAAAAAAAAAAAAAAGAATTACCTGAACATTATCAATATGTGGTCCAATAGAACCTTGTTCTTCAAGATCTAATATATGTACAGGTTGAAATTTCAACGATAATGGTCTAAATATTGAATAAACTTTCTCAAAGATCTCCGAAACTTCTTCCGGCCAAAAACTCACAATTGATTCTCTATATCTCTTAATCACTGAATCAAAATGTTCTGATTGATATTTTAACCTTTTCAATTTTTGATTTGATATCGTCCAAAGTAACTCTTGTTGTTTTCCATCCAAAAAGTTATTAAACAATAAAAAATCATTTTCCGAAACATCTTCTTTTGCTTCTTTAGTTAACGCAAAATATTCACTTGATGCCAAAGAACAAGGCGATAATGTCCCTAGTGCAAGTTTAGGTTTCTCAATCATAACTCGAGTTGAGAAATATCGAACTGATAATAAACGTAAAAACATATTTTACAAAAGTTATGATTTTTCCAAAATGATTGGGAATGTTTAGAAATTTTATAAATAATGGTTTGGTTGAGGTCTCAAAGGCAAGAAAGTTGATTTTTGAAAAAAAAATTTTTTTTGAAAACTAAATTGGCCATGTTTTTTTCGTGGTTTTTCTATAAAAAAATGGCGAATTTTTTTTCATTTTTTTTTTTTTTCAACTTTTTTTTTCAATCATCGAATTTCTTGGCTTGATAGATTCCTTTATAATTTTACTTTATAACATAATACCAATTTCTTAACTTTTTTTTTTTCTTTCTAAAAAAGCATCAATCTTAAGTATTTGAGTCATTAATTTTTTAAAAAAATCAAAGAAATCCTCTTTTATTTTTGAAATTCAAAAGCCATTAATTTCTCTAACATCTTTAGGATTTATTAGAGATTTCTGTCTTCAATGTTACTCTTTGCCACTTCACCAACTTTGATTGAGGCATCAACTTTTGCTTGTAAATGTGAAAATATCCCTCCTTCATTGAAAAATGAATTAATGTATTTTTTGAACCAACAAGAAAAAACTGAGGTAAATTTTTTTTTCAATTTTAAAATTCGCTTGAAATATGTTTGCTCCAATTATTATGATGAAAAGATTAACTTCTTAAATTTAACAATTTAAAGGAATTAAAAAGAAGAAAAGAAATTCGACTTCAGGAGATCGAAAAAGCTCAAAAGGAATTCGAATTGAAGCAAGAAATATCGTCTAGACATGAAAATAGTTTGAAATTAAGAAAAAAAAGTCCAAAAAATTCAAAGAAGTGAAATTTTCATTTTTCTTTCTTTCAAATCAAAAATCAAAAGTTACCTCTAATTCTTTTTTTGAAAAAAATGTAGAGAAAAGAAAGTTCCAACAATTGAAGATCTTGAACTCGAAGATGAATTATTATTTGATGAAGAAGTGCTCAATTCAATCCCAAGAAATGTTGTCATTGAACTTTCAAACTTTCTGACTCAATTGAAAGAGAGTAACGATTTTCTTGTCTTATTTCTTCTTTTAATTATAATACTCAATCCTTTTGTTTTCCCAGACACATTTCAGAAATCTTGCCTTCATGATTTATTAGATGGAAGTAGAATTGTTTTTCAAAAACCTAAACCCACTCGAAGAGTTTTATTTTTTCTCTTTTCCTTTTTTCTTCTTTTTTTTTCCAATCATACTTAATCTTCCTTTGATTCTTTTTTTTTTTTCAAGAATCCTGAGCTAGTTGCTCGACTTAAACGACTTCAAGCCGAAGCCCAAGAAAGAGAATATCAAGGACTTATTAAAAATATCACTCCAAATGAAAAGGATACTTTTAAAAGTGATCTAAGTCAAATTAAAGAAGATACGCGCCATATTACTGCAATTATAAATGGCTTATTTTCTATTATTGGAGTTTTTTTCGCTTTGTATTTTCTTTCAACTCATTTATTTCATCAAATGGCATTCGTAAGTTTTTTCTTTCTTCCTTTTTCTTTCTGTTTCTTTTCTAACCATTAATTTCCTCTCTCCCAGAGAATACTCTTCGCTCTTCTTGGAGCTTTAGTTGTAGCCTTCGCTGAAGCTTGGCTTTTTGTTAGATATACCGATTTGCTAAATAAATAAAAACACTTCTCATTGTATCAAACTATACTTTTGATCCTAAGGAAAAAAAAAGCCCAATTTTATGATTTCCACCAATTTCATTTTAAAAACTTATTATAATACACAATATAAGATGGATAAATTTGAGATTCATGAACAACTAATTCATCAGCAATCCATTTTTCATTTAAGTGTCCAATTTTGGAGATTGGAAAGGCTGAATTAATATCTTTACCATCAACTATTAATTTTATTTAATTGTGAGTTAGAGAAAATGAGATATTTCGAGTAAAAGAAAGAAAAGAAAAGAAAAGAAAAAGAAAGAAAAGAACGAAAGAAAGTAGAGTACCAAGAGTGAAATGAGATTGATAACCAGGATTGATTGGTTTACCAAAATAATTCTTCTGATCTTTAAATGGATGTTCAGTCACTGGAAATGGATTTCCTACCATCACAAATCCAATTACAAATACTTTGACAATATTTCTCTGCATATTCTACTTTGGATGTAACATAAACTCCTTGATTATTTTTGTCCAGTTAATTCAAATTAGGAAAAGAAAAAAAAAAAAAAAAAAAAAAAAAAAACCTTGCGAATAATAACCAGCATCAACTTTACAAACAGTTCCAAATCCAGCATCAGCTTTAATTTTTGAATTTTTAGATTCATTATCTTCAAAACTTGGAAAAAAAAAATACAAATTCTCCAAGCAGCATCTTCAGTTGTTCCTTGAATCATTGGAATCACAAATGCCTACAATTTTTAATAAATTAAAAGAGATTAATAACAATAAATCAAATGAAAAGTTGTCAAAAAGGGTTGAATGAAAATAAATAAATAAAAAAGTTGGTTGGAATCATGGAAATAAATTGAAAGAGTTAATAAAAAAAAAAAGAAGGTTTCAAAAAACAGGATAAATAAAAGTACATTATTTCCATGATTCCAACCAACTTTTCTAAATTTTGAAATATAATCACCTAAATATTGAATAAATGTTTTTCTTAATTCAGGTTCAGAATGTTCAATCCAATCTTCTTTCTTGAATAAATCTGGAGTATTTTGGTGTTTGCTCGATATTTGTTTACCACAAACTTCAAATGATTTTTTCCATTCCTTATTTTCGGTTCCAACAATTTTATCAATTTTTGAAATATCGAATCCGAGTACACTGAGCAAATATTCAACTTTTTTATACTCCTTTTTATTTATAACTTGCAAATTTTCGAAAAGGGTTTGAATTTCATTTTTTTTCTTTTTTTTGTTTCTATTTTCATCATTAATTTCTTGTTTTTCGTTTTTCTTTTCATTTCTTTTACTTTTGAAACTGTATTTCCAATAATCATTTCCTTTATAAAATTTTATTTTCAAGGTCAAGTTTTCAAAAAAAAAAAGAAGAAGAAGAAGAAAATACCAATATCATTTTGATTACACAAAGTATCAAGCAAACCAGTTTTGAATAATAAATCTTCACCATAAATTGGAAAATGGGTAATTGGACAAATTAATTTTCTATCTTTTAATTCCAATTTACAATCTTGATGAATATCATCCAAATCAATTAATCCTTTTGAAAAATGAGGAGATCTAACACATTCTTTCCATTTCACTCCTCCATAATTTCCACTCACAATTTTCACTTCTTCATAAATATATTTCATCATTTCTAAACATTCATTTCTTTCTTTTCCTCTAATTCTAATTTCAAATAAATTATCTGACATTTTAACTTCCAATAAACATAAAATATTATTATTCTCATTCTCATTCTTATTATCAAAATGTTTTAATAATACACCTCTTCTCCAGATTATATTTTCAACTATTCTATCATGAAATCTCACCAATAATCTTGAAACCATTTCACTTGGAACTTGATTAAATGAAAATATCCTTTCAATTTCAATTTCTCCTCTTGGAATTGTTATTGGCCATTTCTTTTCTAACTTCTCTTCAATTATTTTCATTTTATCTTTTGAAAGTAAATTTGGAATTATGAGCTTCTTTCCATTTTTTTGGTGATGTTCCAAAATAAAACAAACTTCAAATTTTTCCAATAAAGTTAAATAAGTTCCAATTAAATTTGTAGGTCTACTCCAAATCCTGTTTAATTGAGAATAATCAATAATTCCATTTAATCTCAATTTCCTTATTGATTCATCTGCTTTGAATAAATCTCCTAAAATTGTCTTTGTGAAATGTTGTGGATCCAAAACAACAATATTTGATAATTCAATTGGTTCATCAAAATAAATACAAATTCCCCATTCATGTAATAATTTTAATGCTCTCTTCGTAAACTCAGTGCCAATTTCAAATGACAATTGTGATTGAACATGATCAATTAAATCTTGAATTTCAATAATTGGATGATCTTGCTTGGATTTTCTTAATTCATAAATTGATTTTTCGATTGTCAAATATCCAATTGGAACATTTTCTCCCATATATGAATGACTCAATGAAATATTAAAAATGATTTCTCTTAATTCATCAATATTTTCCAATGTTGAACAACTCACTTCAAAATAAAATGGTGGTGATTTTAATCCATTTTTATCATATATTTCCATAACTTTGGTTTGTCTCAAATTTTTATCTTCATCACTTTGATTATTATTAATAATTGAATCCAAAAAAGTACCAACAATAATAATTGAATAAAATGGTTTTCCATTATCATCACAATAATTTTGATTTAAATGAGATGATAATGATTTCAACCAAAAATCCAAACTTTCCAATCCTTTAATTCCTTTATCCATTCTATATAATACTAAAAATATTGATCGATTTGATAAAAAATAATGATGTGTATTATAATAATCATTTTGTCCTGCAAAATCCCATGCTGAAAATTCTACATGATCATCTTTCTCTTTCTTTTCTTCTTTTCCATTTTGTTTTGCTTCCAAGTTATTATTTTGATTTTGATTAAGTGTTGAGGATTTCCAAATATGAGTGTTCACTTCAATTCCATGAGTTGCAGAATTTAAAATAACTCTTTTCAATCTTTCAACCCATTTATCTCTTGTTTGTTGATCTTTAAAATAAATTTCAATTTTCTTTTGGATTTTATCATTCAAGGGAATTAATTCTAATCCTATTTCTTTTATTTCTTGAATATTCCATTGTCTATTCTCAAGAGTGATTTCTTTGCAAACCTTGTTTAATTCCTTTAGTTTATATCTTTTCAAATATTTTCCTTGCAATTCAATTAGATATTCAGTTTTCATCAATGTTCCTTTTGTTTCACCAAAATCTATAATTGGAAATAAACAATCTAAAATTGTAGTTTTACCAACATTTTCAAATCCAACAACCATTAATTTTGTTCGATAAAGTGGTTTTGAATTTGGCGATTTACATAAATCTAAAATATATTGAACAATTGATTTTGTTCCTTGATTTCTAATTTCAATTGGAATTGCTTCTAATCCTTCTGTTGATTCCAATTTTATATCATCAATTCTATTGAATTATTTGATATTATTGTTATTAGTTGTATTATTTTAATTTCATTCGAATTTACACTTTCAGAAAAAAAAAAAAAAAACTCAATATTTTGTATATTCGTCAATTGTAAATTTTCGTATTTCCAAATCAAAGTTTTCAAGATTTCAAGAATATAAAAAGATGTCAATCCACATTTTGTTAACCTGAAGGATTTTATTTTTTTTTTTTAAAAAAAATTGTGAGGAAAGGGAAATCGTACTTTAATTCTTTGATGTTATTATTCCTTTTCAAGTCTTCATTTACAATAAGAAAATCTTGTTTGTTGATTGTCTCATTTTCAAAACGGAAGAATCGAGTACTATGAAATGTTTCTAAATATTCTTGATATCTTTGATCTATTATTTTTGATTGTGTTTTTTGATTGTGTTTTTTTATTGTTGTTATTGCTAATAGTGATTACCTGTGTCAAATTCTAGAATTAATTTCACAATATTTGAGTGGTTTCCTTCTTTTGCAATATCAATTGCATTTTTCCCTTTATTAGTTTTCTTTCTGATTGAAATTCTTTTCTCATTTAACAACAATTTCACTATTTCAAAGTGTCCTCTTTGACAAGCCAAATAAAAAGAGGTTGAGCCATCATTATCCACTCTATTAATATCAACTCTTTTATCATTTAATAATAATTTCACTATTTCAATACGCTCATTTTGACAAGCAATATAAAAAGGTGTTACATCATGTTCACCATGATTCAATGTTTCGTTGATATCAATTCTTTTATCATTTAATAACAAGTTCACAATTTCAACATGTCCTTCTTGACAAGCAACCAAAAAAGGTGTTGTGCCATCACTCCTTGCTAAATTTATTTTTATTCTTTCATCTGCTAATAGTAATTTCACAACTTCAGTACGCCCACATTCACAAGCAACATAAAATGGGGTTTCACCATCATTAATTAAACTAGACTTCAAATTTTTATTGACATTAACTCTTTCATCCATTAATAATAATTTCACAATTTCAATATGTCCTTCTTCACAAGCAATATAAAAAGGTGTTGCGTCATTCCTATTTGCTTGATTGATATCAAGTTTTTTATCACCTAATAATAATTTCACAATTTCAATGTGTCCTTTTCCACAAGCAATATAAAAAGGTGTTATCCTATTCTCATTTGCTTTATGAATATCAACTCTTTGATCATTTAGAAATAATGTCACAATTCCAATATGCCCTTCTTGGCAAGCAATAAAAAAAGGTGTTGTATCATCATTTTCTGCTTTATTAATATCAACTCTGACATCATTTGATAATAATTTCACAATTCCAATATGCCCTTCTTGGCAAGCAATAAAAAAAGGTGTTGTATCATCATTTTCTGCTTTATTAATATCAACTCTTTTATCATTTAATAACAATTTCACAATTTCAATATGTCCACGATAGCAAGCAATAAAAAAAGGTGTCCAACCATCATTATCTCCTTTATTGAAATCAATTCTATTATCATTTAATAATAATTTCACAACTTCAATATGCCCTTGTTGACAAGCAATATAAAAAGGTGTTTCTTCACTTTTATCTGCTTTATTGAAATCAACTCTATGATCATTTAATAATAATTTCACAATATCAATATGTCCATTCCAACAAGCAATATAAAAAGGTGTCCAACCATCATTTGCTGCTTTGTTGATATCAACTCTTTCATCATTTAATAGCAATTTCACAATTTTCAGAAGTCCTTTTTCACAAGCAATATAAAAAGGCGTTGCACCATACTCATCTTGCCAATTGATGTTGATTTGTGGATTATTTTGGAGAAATTGTTTGATTACTTTGACATTTCCTTTTTTACAAACAGTAAGAAGAAGTTTGCATTTTTTTTCATCTTCAATCTTTTTTGTTTCCTCATCTAGAAAAATAAAAGAAATCACTTACTAGTATAAAGAAAAGAATATAAATTATTTACCAGAAAACCCAAGTTCTTTTCTCAATTTTCTCCATGCGTCAATTGGATCCTTTTCAAACGATTCTAGTAATTGAACAAGATCCTTGTCTTTTCTCTCTCTTGCGATATCAAGGATACTTTTTTCTTTCAAATTTTCTGTATTCAGATTCACTTCTCTTCCACTTGCTAAAATATCTTTCACGGCCTTAATCTGTCCATTGTAACAAGAAATCCAAAGAGAAGCCCAACAATCACCATCCGTTTGTGTTTTATTAACCCTCTGATCATTTAGTAACAATGTCATTACTTCTATATGTCCTTCTTTACAAGCAGTGTAAAAAGGTGTTTGACCATGGTTGTTTGCTTTATTAACATCCACTCTTTCATCATTTAATAATAATTTCACTATTTCAAAACGTCCTCTAGAACAAGCCATATAAAAAGTCGTTTCGCCATATACATCTGTTTTATTTACATCAACTCTTCCATTATTTAATAACAATTTCACAATTTCAATATGTCCACGATAACAAGTAATAGAAAAAGGTGTTTGATGATATTCATTTGCTTTATTTACATCTACTCTCTCATCATTTAATAATAATTTCACAACCTCAATACGTTCCCAAAAGCAAGCATTAAACAAAGGTGTTTCACCATACTTGTCTTGCCAATTGGGACCAATTTGGGGATTTTGAAGTAATTTTCTAACTTCTTCAACATTTCCATCTCTACAATAACACCAGAGAATTATTTCCTCTGATAAACTCATCAATTCATCAATTGTAATCAAGATGTTTGTTTTGTTTTTTTTTGTCCTTGGTTTGACTTTCGATCATTGACTTTATAAAGCTTCAATCGAGATTTGAATTCAACAGTTGAATTATTCAACCGAACGAAGCTTGACATTGTTTCGTGCGATTCATCAATTCCTCTTCACTAGTAAACCCAGTTGATTTTTTTGAAAGAAAAAAGAAAAAAAAAATAATTACAAAAATTTTATTTTCCAAAAACATCAATGATTTTGTTGTTTCTATTTCTATATGCTCAAAAGTGCTGTCGTTGAAGATTTTGGAAGGGTTGCATCGCTAGTAATTTGACGAGGGAGTTGACTAGAAGTTTCTTGGGCACCAGTCATTGGAATTGCATTTTCTTTCTTTTTATTTTTCTTCTTGTCCGTACGTTTAACTTCTTCATCTTCAAAATTGATATCTAATAATAAAAAAAGAATTAAAAAAATTCAAAATTTTGATTTTCTTTTTTTTTGAAAAAAAAGAACCTGATCGAGCTGTTTGTTGAACAAATAATTCTAGTTTATAAGTCAAAAAGTATGTTACAAAAGAGGATGTAATCGTTGTTATTAAAAACTGTGCCTGAAGTCCTTTAAAAACGAATTGAACCGCAAAAGCCGAAGAGAAAGGCGACCTCGTTACAGATCCTTTTTATTATTATTATTTTTGGTTATTGATTTTTATTCAAAATGTAATTTGAAAAAGAAAAGGAAGAAAAAAAAAAGTAAGTAATGTAAATATACCTTGAACCGAAGCCATGCAACAAAGAACAGCAAGAGCTAAATCTACATCAGTAGCTATATGAGCAGCAACACCAAAAGTAGCACCTGTTATATTATTATTTTTAATTCACAAAAACTGATTTTACGAATCAAAGATTAAAGAAAATTCAAAAAAAAAATCAAAAAATTACCAACAAAGAACATGGGGAAAATGGTTCCTCCTTTCCATTGATTTACAAGAACCCAAGCAAGACAAAACATTTTAACAAATCCAATCATAACAACAACTGTTAATGTATAAGGTTCCTCGAGTTGAACGATTCCACTATTTCCACCTCGATAATGGGGTAAAGGAGTTAATCCACGATCAATGACATTTTGAACATCAGGATCTCCCCAGAACATAATTGGAGGAAGAATCATTGAGAATGTAGCAAAAATAGCCCAACCATAGAAAGGTTGCAAGTAAGGATATTTGTTTAATTTAAAGCGGCCAACTATTTTTCGTGCCCCTTTCATGAAACCATAAAATACAGCCATAACAATACTACAATAAATTCCCAATGCCACAGCTATTAAAATTGTTTTTTTTTTTTAAATTGATATGTTTATTTAAATTGAACAAAAAAATACCTTCAAAAAAGTTAATAAAATTAATGTAAACAATGTTTGTATGGACTGTGAATAGATTACCATATGCTTGTTGATACATTAATTTGAAGATGGTACTACTAACGAATGTTGTTACAAGAACGGTTGTAAATGCTATTAAATAAAATCAAATCAAATTTTTTTTATTTAAAAAAAATGAGATAACTAAATCAAAGAAATTTAAAATAAAATCAAAACTATGAAATTATGAAAAATTATTTCTAAAAAAAAAAAAGAAGAAAAAACCTTCAAAGAAATCCATTCCAATTCTATGTGGGAATTCCATTGCATAAAGACCACTCATAGGAGCAGCATAGAAACCAGAGAAGGTTGCAGCAATTCCTGCAAGTACAAACTTTCTAAGTGCTCTCTTTGGTAATTTTAGTTTCAATCCAATCCATGAAACACTTCCTGCACCTACAATCAATAAGGAACCAGTAGCTCCAGCTCCAGAACCGCTTGTAAGACTCACCTATAAGGAATGAATAAATGAATGAATGATCAATGAATGAAGTAAAGAAAATGAATGATTGAAAAAAAAAAAGAGAAGAGAGAATTACCATTGATTGAATAAACATTGGGATCACATATTCAGGAGGGACCATTCCATGCTCGTGAAGATTTTTGGCCATATCATTTAAGTCACCAGTAGGATAAGGGAGGATATAAATTAAGAATGATAAAATAATAGTGTAAAATAAAGTAATGAGCCAAATTGAATTATAAACAGGGAAAGTTTCATGGAAGAGGCCCTTTTAAAAAAGAAAGAAGAAAGAAAATTAATGAGAACAATTATAATAATTGAAAGAAATTAATGAAGTGTTATGTACCGAATTGACCATTCCATAGAAAACATAAGTCCATCCAATTTTACACCCAATTTCGATTAAAAAGAGGAATAATGCTGAAATCATTGCTCCTGTAGTACCAGCGATGAGGCTTGTCAAAGCCATCTATTATATAATTTTAATTGAAAACATTTGTTGCACAATTAATTAATAAAGAATGGCTTTTGAAACAAGATAAAATATGAAATGAAAATGAAAATGAAATACCTGGATCATATTGACATCGCTCGTCGTATCCGAAAGGTGTCCTCTTATGAAAATTTTAATTCTCTCAAAGAACATAATCATGTTTGAATGACTTCTTCTTTGTTAAGAACGTACTGTTAATATTATTTTAATTTCGCATTAGCCCAAAACACAAAAGAAAAACAAAAAACAAAAAAAATTGTCAAAGCGTTGAAATTTGGGAGTCAAAACAAAAAAAAAAAAACTCTTTTATTATTCAACTCAAAAAACTTAATTAATTAATTAATCTTTTTCTTTTTCAAAAAGGCAGAGTTTATTGAATTGAATTTTAAAGTTTTTTTCAAACCCCCCAACTTTTCTTATCAATGAAACAAAAGTGAAAGGAAAGAAAGAAAGAAAGAAAGAAAAAAAAGTAAGGGAAAACCATCGGGCACAATAAAATTTCAAGAATGGCAATGCCAATGGTGGAATTACCAAACCCGAAAAAGTAAGGGATGGCAAGAGGATTCTTGCGGACATGAAAAAACATGGTGGTGCACCTTTCCAACTTCGACAACAATCTAACATTTAATGAATTTAATGAATCATTAATCTTTCAGAAGAATTGACCAATATGTTTTTAAATTTTGATTTTTGATTTTTGATTTTTTACTGTAGCTTTCAAATGAGTTGAGTTTTGATTCAGAAAAAAAAAGAAAAAGAGAAAGAAAAATTGGTCACTCAATCAAAGAGATCAAAAAATTGGTTTTGAATCAATTTAATACTTTGTGCATTATATTTGAGACAATGTTGAAAAGTCAAATCGATATTTAACTCTCTATTACAAAAAAAAAATTTTCTTCTTCTTCTTCTATGATTGAAAGTTAACATAAAATTTGATTTTTTCTTTTTCTTCTTGATTAAAGAAAGAAGCTAGAGGTAGAAAACTATTTGCTTCTTGTTTGAAGAATTGTAAAAGTGCAAGCTTTTTTTTTAATTAAAAAATTATATGGAAGAAAAAAAAAAGGAGAATTAAAATGAAGAAAAAAGAAAAGAAAAACCCTTAAGTTAACTTGATTCAAAGGATCATTTACAAAATCTTGGTCAAGAGGTCTTTTGACTTCTTCATCCAATCCAATATCATCATCTAGAATATCTACAAGAAGAAGAAGGTTGTTAAGAAAAAAGGTCAAAAAGGAAAGTAGAAAGAAAATAGAAACCTGAGAGCAATTTAAAATCTTCTTCTTCTAAGTCTTCCCAAGATTGATCCTGTTCATTATGTTTTGTAAGATTTCTGTTTTTTTTTAAAGGAAAAAAAAAAGTATACCTCATCTTCATCATCATCACCATCATTATGTTCATTTTCAGATTCAAAATTTTGATTCAATTCATTAACTAGAATTTTTACAATTTTTGCTGGAACAGGAATTTTTGTCCATTCATCTTGCTCTAAAATAATAACAATAAAATAAAAGAAATTAATTTCAATGTTTTGTTTCAAAAGTTTAAATAGAATACTCTTTCTTGCTTTTGATCTAGTAATAATTCCTTCTTGAGTAATTTGATCTCCTTTAACAATAATATTTTGAAAAAAGGAACTATGAGTAGAATATAATTTTGCAAGAGCAAGATTACTACATTATTATTATTATTTTTTTTTTAAAAAAAAGGTTTCGAAGTTTTTTTTCTTTCTTTTTTTTAAATATTTACCTAACTTTAATTTCATACTCTCCTGTAAAATATATACTTGTAGAGCACCAAGCTTCTAATAGAATCGTTAAGCCATTTTTTCCATCAATAATAATTTCATTTGCTAAAAATTGAATCACAGTTTCAGGTTGTCGATGGATGAGTTGTGCAAAAACCATTACTAATGACTAAATATTTGATTTTATTTATTTTTGTTGGACAATCTTTTTAGTAATTATAATCAAATTACTTGAATAAAAGAGGGTGTTTGAGCTGTGGCTAACTTTCTTGTAATGGCATTTAATAAAGGAGGAATTGAAGAACGAATATCATTTTCCATCTATTTTCATTTCCATAACATTATTCATTATTGTTATTTTGAAAAAATCAAAGAAAAGAAAACCTTGAGAATGATTTTGATAATTAATTCTCCAACAAATAAACCTGCACTTTCAGAAATAGAAGGATCAAGGAGTTTCGCAATAAATTGAAAAATAGGTTCAACCCCATTTGAAGTTTCATTCCTAAATTTGAAGAAAAATGAATAATTAGATAAATAAGAAAACAAAAAAAAAAAAAAAAGTCTAAGTAATGCCACCATTTAAAACTAACTAACTCTTTTGAAGCCTTTGACACATAAGATTTTACACATTCTGCTCCATTCTAAAAATTAGAGAGGATTTAATATTTCTTGATTTAATAAAATAATAATAATAAATCATAATAATATAATAATATAATAATAAACCTGAAGTAATTCATGGTCATCAGTTTTTAATAATAAATTCATTAAATGTGGGAAAGCATTAGTGATATAAATACTTGGTAATTGAGGAGATACATTATTTGAAATAAAATTGGAGAGTATTTCAACAGCAGTTTCCATTAAACCTGGAGTTGTATTTTCTGATTGTTGAAGGATTGAAGCAATGACAGGAAATATTCTTTTCTCAAATTCTTCAGCACATAATTTATTTTTAATTAATACATCAAAAATATCTGAAACTATTGACGTTAGAATATGATCTAGATTGAAGGTTTTTTTTTTGACCGTATTAACTAACTTTGTTTTAAATGAAAAGGGAATTTTTTTTTTTTTTTTTTTTGAACCAGTTGGATGATGAACCCAAACAGAAAGAGCAAGTGGACCAATAATTGATTCCAAAGCAGCAGTTTGTTGTTCGTCGACCTATTGTCATATATATATTGAGATTTCTCAATAAATATTACCCATTTTTAAAGCAAGAAATGAGTAAATACCTTGATTGTAACCAAAAGTGTTTCTAAAGAAAGAATCAATGCTTCTTCAGATGATTGACTTGCTAGGGGAATAATTAATTGAATAATTTCAGAGATTCTAGGTGCTAGTTCTTGGGCATTCATATGGACACATAAACTTGAAATAATGAATTAAAATTTTTGAAAAAAAACGAAAGGAAAAAAAAAAAAAGGAAAAAAAACTTATGAATTGCTTGAAGAGCAGCAACTTTGACTGGAATAACGTTTTGAGTTAAAGACTCAAGAGTTGTATTGAAAAAAGTTGTGACCAAATCTTTAGGTATTAATGGAGCATAACGACTAATTACCCAAAGTGCCCTTCCTCTTAAATATGGATAATCTGTAAACATATATTATTTAATGAAATGATTGAAAGAAAGAAAAAGATGGTACCATTTAGATGTAAAAGTTCAAAAATAACATTTCTAAAAAATGAACGAAAGTCTAAATCAATATCTTTGTTTTCATATACATTAATTAAATTTTCGGAAATTCTTCCAAAACCAACTAAAGCCGCTTCTTGAACTTTCCACCTATTAAATTTATTTTATTTTATTTTATTTTATTTTTTCAATTAGAAAGAATCAAACCATCTTGGATTATTATTAATATTCATTTGTTTAGATTCTTCAAGTAAAGCTGTGAGAGAATGTACGACAGCCACACAAGTTTCTTTTTCGAAAATCCAAACTAAATTCTTTTTATTTTATTTTATTTTTTGATGATAAGGAATTTCAAATAATCATAAGAAAAAAAAAAAATAACTAAAATAATTTGTTCTCCAGCAATTCGAACAGTATAACTTAAAGATTCATCTTCTTGATTTAAAATAAGTTGATTAGGATCCATCCATTCTTCTTCCTAATAAAATTTTGATAATTTAATTTCAATTTTTAAGCTTTTGTTTTTCAGTTTTTCAAAAAAAAAAAGGCTGACTTGCTTTTTTGTCATTTGCATATAATACATAACAAGACGAATGAGTTCATTAATACTATGAAGGGCTATTTTTCTAAATCTCTTATTTTCAGTCAATGCATTAACAAAATCAAATAATGTATAAACATATGCATCAAAATCTAAAACATCTCCACTATCAGAATCACGTTCTACATCAATTTCTTCATCTTCACTTTCAACCATTAATTTAATATATTGATCTTTTCCCATAACAAGAGAATTCCAAATAGAAGGTAAGATTGGTTGAACCAATTTTTCGATTTGTTTAGGAAAGTTATTAATTAAATAAGTAACTGTCTTTAATTTCATTAAATAAATAAATAAGTAAATGGTTAATATATTTTCAAGAAAAATAAAAAAAAAATCGAATAAAAATACTTTGATTATTTCTAGAGGTAAAATATAATCAAATTGATTTGTTTCAGTTCTTGAAGGATTATTAATATCTTCAATAAAAGTTTCAAACCAATGGGGGAGAATTGGAAATAATAATTTTGAATTTAAACTTGGATCTACATCACCAATCTATTTGGATGAAATTTTTGGTTAGATTTTCAAATGTTAATCATTAAAATAATACCATGACAATTGCCTCACAGAGGGAATAAAAAATATGAATAACCCTAGAACGAATTTTTGAAGAATGTACCTAAAAATTAAAAATTATGATGATTATTATTAAGAGATAATTTCCAGAAAAAAAAAAAAAAAAAAATGAACATTTCTTTGTCTATAAATTGTTAATAATTCAGGAAATAGTAATCGAATAACACTTGAAATATGTTCATCAGTCATATCATGAGAAATTTCTAAAAAGATTCATGTTAGAAGAAATCCATTTGGAACGTTCTATACTTAAATAAAATTCACCTGTTAAACAACGAATTGATCCATGAATTGCTTCTATTTTTCCACTTTTTAATTGAGCAGTTAATCCTTCAAATAAATTGGGCCAGTTATCAGGCCAATCACTTTTTGCAATTTTTGATATACAAGAAGCCTTTTATAAGTAATAATTAAAAAAAGATTTTTTGAATATTTCTTTTTTTTTCATTTTTTAATAAAAAAGGAAAGAATTCACTTACAATAATAGCACGAATTTTTGGAGTTTGATCTGAAAGTCCCATTAAAATTGAGTTTCGAATTTGTACTTTTACCTATTTCAGTTTTCAACATGTAATTTTTAAGTTTGAACATTTCTTGTTAGATTTCTTGTCAATCTCATTGAAATTTAAAGAGTACCTCATTTGGAGTTTCATTTCCTACAAATTTATCTGAAGTATCAGACCAATGTTTGTCTATATACTGTTTAAGTAAAACACCAGCCATGTATAAGATTAAGGAAAAAAATGAGATTAGAGATTTGTAAATGCAAAATTGATAAAAAAAGAATCTAATAAAATAAAATAAAATAAAATAAAATAGAATAAAAAGTTATCTGTCTATAAGAAATTGCAAGATTAATTGAGGATAAAATTGAGATCAAAACCAGTGAATAACTTGGATGTGATTCAATTGATTCAATGAATTTCTCAGCTTCAACTCTTTTCACTTGATCAGCTCCAAGAAGGGCTAAGAAGCAATTCAGCACTTGTTCCTCCATTTCAAAGAAGCCCACTTTGAAAACTTCTAAATTTTGAGATTTTCGTATTGAGTTGTATTTTTCTTGAAATTTGAAATAAGAATTATAATTAAAAAGAAATTGATTGTTCTAGTTGAATTAAACTTTTTGATTCTCAATTGTAAGTTGAGTCAAAATGTCAGTCAAATCCTCAATTCTCGTGGTTTTCTTTACAAGTTTAAACAAAAACCAAAGGAAACAAAAGTTTTCAACATACGATAGAATATATTGATAAATTAATTGAATTTTATGTCTTGTTGTTGTAATGTTTTTGGAGAGAATAGTAAAGAGTTTTGGAGATTAATTATAACATGTGAAGGGTTTTTTGGTCCTGAGCAGGTGGAATCGCTTTTTGGAAAAAAAAAAAAAAAAAAAAAAAAAAAAAATTAAAAAAAAAAAAAAAAAAAAAAAAAAAAAAAA
>Ga0209960_1002143_pt1 | contig 21052 bp, 24 predicted proteins | sample ThiBiot_500_plan_2_FD_183947 | JGI IMG/M metagenome (GOLD analysis project Ga0209960, IMG submission 183947) | Wastewater bioreactor microbial communities from Cape Town, South Africa - Thiocy_expt_500_plan (SPAdes) | ecosystem: Engineered > Bioreactor > Thiocyanate-remediating >...
CAGACCTGGATAGAGTAGGATTGGTCCATAGAATTGATAAGGATACTTCAGGATTGTTAGTTATTGCAAAAAATGAATATGCGCTGAGTCATCTTGCAAAACAATTTTTTGACAGGAAAACAAGACGTTTGTATTGGGCATTTGTTTGGGGTAATGTTCAGGATGACGAAGGAACAATAACAGGACATATCGGCAGGCATCCAAAAAACAGAATGCAGATGTACACCTATGTTGATGGGAGTCAAGGCAAACATGCTGTTACGCATTACAAAGTTTTGGAACGTTTTCGTTATATAACCTGGGTAGAATGTAAGTTGGAAACGGGAAGAACTCACCAGATCCGTGCACACATGAAACATATCGGTCATACATTGTTCAATGATGAAAGATATGAAGGTAATATAATAATGAGAGGCGTTAATTTGCCAAAATATAAGCAGTTTGTACAAAATGTGTTCGAGGTTTTGCCAAGACATGCATTACATGCACATACACTTGGCTTTATCCATCCTGTGACAAAAAAAGAAATGTATTTTGAAAGTCCAATGCCAAAGGATATGCAGGATGCGGCAGAACGTTGGAGAAAATATTTAGATAATAACTAGAGTTTTATATATTTGTATTGTGAAGAAAAATTACCGATTCTATAAAATATTATTACTGTTAATTACCAGTTTTTTTGTTGAAACCAAAGCGCAGGAAACTTTACCGTTTTATCAGCAATATCTTGTTGATGGAGACTTTTTGTTCAACCCTGCATTGTTGGGAAAGACTGATGATGTAGTTCTGAATCTGAATTATCAGAAACAGTTTTCACAGTTAAGTGAATCTCCAAATGTACAGTCAATTGGACTGCATGCTAATGTTTTTGACAGAGTCGGAGCGGGTATTTCCTTTTTTAGGGATCAGAATGGACCGATTTCTTCCAATGGACTGATGCTGGGTGCATCTTATTTTATCCCAATTACGGATGAGGAAGATCGTCAGGATCAATTTTCTTTCGGGATAGGTACTAATCTTTATAACATGAATATTGATTATACCCAGCTAAATGCCCAGCAGCAGGGCGACCAGGTACTAGGTGAAAATACCAACGATATTTTTCTGGCGTACGTCAATATTGGAACAGCTGTTAAATACAGACATTTTTTTGCAGGAGTTTCTGTTGTGGACATTCCGATCAGCAATACACTGCCAATTGATAACGGAATAGAACCATCACCAACTAAATTTTATTTCAATGCTGGATATGACTGGCATTTCATAGACGGGATGTATTTGACACCGTCTTTGATGATGAATCTTAATACCAATTCTTCAAGAATTTTTGATTATAATTTAATGGCAACCGTTTTTGGAGAAAAGAACAATGTTTCTGCCGGGATTAGTTTTAGAAGCGCAAAAAGTGCTGTTGGAAGTCAGAATCTGGGAATGTCACCAATTATCAAAGGAAGAGTAGGGAATTTTACTTTTGGTGCAGTCTACAACTTTGGTGTTTCGGAACTGACTGAAAATTTTGGGAACAGTTTTATGTTGTCAATAGGATTTAATATCGAAAACTTTATCAATACTAGAGGATTTAGATATAGATAATGAAAGATTATTTTAAAAAAGTTAAAAGTATTTTGCCAGTTTTATTATTGGCAATTTTTATTTCAACTTTTACATGTTTTATTCTCAGATACTTTTTGGAGTATAAATTAGAAATCGATATAAAACTTATTACTTGGGAGTTTCTTATTCCTTTTGTGATTTCTATTGTTTCGGTTATTTTAATTAGAAATAGATTCATAGTTCTTCAATTTAAAGATAAAACGAAAGATAATTTCTTTTACATCTTATTAAGCTGGATATTAATTTTAGGTCTCCTTGTAAATTCTCAGATGTTTTTTACAAAATATTTTTATAAGAGTATTACAATTAATAATGTATCTGAGATTAAATTTGACCATAATATATCTACTTATAATATCAAAAAATTATATGTTGCTGAAAGTCTCGCCAAAGCAGATTTACAAACAAAAGTAGTGGGCAAAAATGGAGATAAATTAAAAATGCAGATTTTCTTTATTGCGCCTATCTTTAAAGATTCTACGTCTGCTAATAATAATTCCAAGGTTTGGTACTCTGAAATTAAAGATACAGCAATCAGTTACGGTTTGTCAAAAGAAAAAAAAGAAATTGCGTTTAAAACATTTTATAAAAATACCGTTGATTATTTCAAAAATAAAAACTTTTCTAAAGTTCATAATTTTGAAAAAGTTTTTGAATCTGATGAGAAAGAAAATTTTAATAAATTAATAGGGAATCAAGATAAATTTTCTCTCATTCTTAAACCTGTTTCAAACAAATCCAAAGATGCGATTTCTGTTTTTTACTGGTATTTTAAAATTTTGGGAATAGGATTATCTCTCTTACTTTTCTCATTGATTTTTATATCTTATAAAGATGTAAAATATAAAAAGAAAAATGACGAATTCTTATCCATAATTAATTTTTTGATTCCAAAAAGAGGGAACTTTTTTTTACCGATAATTATTAATCTTAATATTGGATACTACTTACTTTTAGGGTGTTTAGGTGTTGATGTGTTCTCCCCAAGAACAGAAGATTTAATTAAATTTGGAGCGTTAAGTAGCGTTGAAATTGCGAAAGGAGAATTATGGAGATTCTTAACAGCAATGTTTATGCACGGTAGTTTACAGCATATCGTTTATAATATGATTATTTTAGCCTTAGCCGGTCTCTTTGCAAAAGAAATTTTTGGAGAAAGAAAGTTGGCTTTGATTTATTTCATTTCGGGATTATTATCATTTCTTGCAACTTTACTTTTTCATAATGATTATATTGGGGTGGGAGCTTCAGGAGCAATATTTGGAGTAATTGGTTCTTTATTTGGAGCAGGTTTGATGGATGGTTTCAAAGAAAATAAAATAATCATATTTATTACATCTGGGTATTTGCTAATAAATGTTTTTTTTGGATTTGTTACAAATTCAGATAATATTGCTCATGTTTCGGGATTTTTGATTGGTGCTTTAATATCTTGGATTCTGTACGTTTTTAAAAGATGATTTACCTCCACATCCCTTTTTGTAAGCAAAAATGCAGCTATTGTAATTTTCATTTTTCAACTTCTTTTAATTTGAAAGACGAGATGCTGTCGGCTATAAAAAAAGAAATCCAACTCAGACATAATGAGCTCGATGATAAATCGCTGAAATCCCTTTATTTCGGTGGAGGAACACCTTCTGTCTTGAGTGTTGATGAAATCAAATCTCTGATTGACGAGATTCAAAAATATTTCAGTTTTGATGAAAATATCGAAATTACTTTAGAATCTAATCCTGATGATTTGAACAAAAATTTTCTTAAAGAATTATCCAATACAGAAATCAATCGTTTATCAATTGGAACGCAGAGTTTTTTTGATGAAGATTTGAAATTGATGGATCGTGCACACAATGCTTCTGAAGCAGAAAGTTCGATTAAAAGAGCGCAGGATTTTGGATTGGAAAATATCAGCATCGATTTGATCTACGGCTCGCCCACTTCCAATTTCGATATCTGGAAAGAAAACCTTAACAAAACAGTAGAATTACAAGTTCCGCACGTTTCTTCATACGCTTTGACGGTTGAGCCCAAAACGGCTTTGGAAAAATGGATCGAAAATGGAAAAGTAAGCCCTCCCGAAGAAGCGGAACAGAATCAGGAATTCTATTATATGAAAGACTTCTTGAAAGATAATGGCTTTGACCATTATGAGATTTCGAATTTTGGAAAACCCGGATTTTACTCCAAACATAATTCGGCGTATTGGAAATCCGAACCGTATTTAGGGATTGGTCCTTCGGCACATTCTTATAACGGCAGTTTGGAAAGAAGCTGGAATATTGCCAATAATCCAGTCTATATCAAAAATCTGAACCAAAATATTCTTCCAAAAGAAACCGAAATCCTTTCCGAGAAAGACCGGTTCAATGAAATGATGATGATCGGACTCAGAACAATCTGGGGTGTAGATTTGAATAAAATCAATCAAAATTTTTCTTCTGAAATCATTGATTATCTCAATCAGGGAATCAAACCAAAATTAGAATCCGGTATTCTGAAAATAGAAGATAATTATCTCAAAATTCCTGAACAGCATTGGTTCCTGGCAGACGGAATTGCAAGTGATTTATTTATTGTTTAAGTTTTTTATTCTAATAAAACTTTACGTTTGTCATTCCGTAGGAAACCTAATGAAATGGTTCGACGAAGTCAATCTAAACCTCTGAGATTCCTACGGAATGACAAAAATTATGATTTTAAATGTTAATTTCCTTATTTTTGTAAAGCTAAATCTTTGCTGAGTTTTACGCCTTTGCGAACTTAAAAAACATTGCATTTGTCAAAAAAACTTTGCGGACTTTGCGTTCAAAATAATAGATAAATATCATCTCTTGAAAAAGAAAAAAGCCGACTACACGCATCTTTCAGCCAATCAGCCAATAGGGATCTTTGATTCCGGAGTTGGTGGATTAACGGTGGCGAAAGAAATCAAAAGACTGTTGCCCAATGAAGATTTGATTTATTTTGGTGATACGAAACATCTTCCTTATGGTGAAAAATCCCGTGAAGCTATCGTCGGTTATTCTACAAAGATTACCAATTTTTTGCTTGAGCAAAATTGTAAAGCGATTGTAATTGCTTGTAACACTGCTACAGCAAATGCTTTGCAGGAAGTTCAGGCATTGGTTGCAGATAGAGTTCCTGTGATTGATGTGATTAATCCCGTTGCAGAAAAAGTATCTTACGAAATCCACAATAATGTTGGTGTGATTGCGACTAAAGCAACGGTTAATTCCGGACTTTATAAAAAATCAATCCGCAAGCATAACAAATTTATCAAGGTTGATGAGCTGGCGACTCCGCTTTTAGTTCCTGCAATTGAAGAAGGTTTTAAAAATCATCCGATTACACATTCGATTATTTATAATTACTTGAGTAATAATAAATTAAAAAATATCGAAACATTGATTCTCGGCTGTACGCATTATCCGCTTTTGATTGACGAAATCAAACAATACTATGGCAACCGTGTTCGCGTCATTGATTCTCCTAATATCGTTGCCAATCAGTTGAAAATGATTCTGGACAAGCATCATCTTTTGAACGAAGAAAATCACAATACAACATATCAATTTTTCTTATCGGATATTACCAAGAATTTCGAAAAAATTTCGAAAAAATTCTTCGGAAAATCCATTGATTTGGAATTGAAAGTTCTGTAATTCTATGAAAATCCTTCGGCTTCGCTTAACATAGGTAATGGTTATGCTGAAAATGTTTACATTGTCAGGCTGAGGTTTTCGAAGCCTTTTGTAAATAAAAATTCATTAAACGAAATTATATCTTTTGTGACTTTTGTGGTTTAATAATTAAAAATTCTCATTCCTGAAAATACTTTTAATTTCATCAATCTCGTTTTGAACCATATTTTTTGTTCGTTCGCCAAAGTGTAAAGTGTTTTCGATTTTATTATGGCCTTCCCAAGTAATCTCGATTCCGCCATTTGCAATCTCTTTTTTGCATAGAAAATCGGGAACGATGGAAAACCCGGAATTCCCACTTAAACAACGGACAATCGAGCAGATATTTGGAACGATATAATTTGGTTTGAAATCAGGGTGCCGGTTAAAATTGGCTTTCCAGAAGTTATTCAGGTGCTCCATATCCGCTGCTGTGCTGTACCAGATTTGCTGTTTCAGCCAGTTTTCCGCTTCTTCGATTTTATTGGTTTTAATTAATTTTTGGAATTCGGAAGTATCGGTTCCGGTTCCATTTATCAGAACAATTTTTTCTTTGGAAAATGCCTCAAAATTCAGGTTTTTGAGATTGGTCTTTCTTGGTGTGATAATCAAATCCAATAATCCGTTATCCAAATCCGAAAACATCTGTTCATATAATCCAAACCGGATAATTACATTAAAATCAAAAGTAGGAATATGCTTTTCCAAAGTGAACTGAAAGGTCTCAAAACACATCCCAACACTTACAGTTGGACGTTCGGTTTTCGTTGTTTTATGAAAAGTTTGTTCGGCAGTTTCTAACTTTAGAAGCGGTTCCAAAGTAAAATTATAAAGAATCTTTGCTTTCTCTGTCGGAATTAATTTTTTAGAAATCCTTTCGAACAAAGAATAGCCAACATAAGCTTCCAACGAACCAATATGAAGGCTCACGCCAGGTTGGGAAATATACAATTCCTTCGCTGCTTTGGTATAAGACTGCGTTTCATAGACACTTTTAAAAGTTCTAAGCCATTCCAGATTTATCATTTTGTATTATAATTATAATGCAAATATATAATTTATATTATTTTTATAATTTATTTTTCTGTCGGAACTTTGCATTGTTAAATTATTAAGTCAGAAAAATGAAAAAAATATTCATAATTAATGGTGGGCAGAAATTTGCACATTCCGGCGGCAGTTTTAATAATACCATTACAAAATGGACAAAGGAAACACTTTATGAACAGGGTTTTGAAATCAAAATAACTAATATTAATGACGATTTTAATCCGGTCGATGAAGCAGAAAATTTTAAATGGGCAGATGTTGTCATTTATCATTTCCCGGTTTGGTGGTTTCAGGTTCCTAATCGTCTGAAATTTTATATCGATGAAGTTTTCACGGCCGGTCATAACAACGGCATTTATAAAAGCGACGGCCGTTCCAGAGTTAACCCAGCCATCAATTACGGAACTGGCGGTTTGATGCACGGAAAACATTATTTCGTAACTACAAGCTGGAATGCACCGGAAACGGCTTTCACTTTGGAAGGCGAATTTTTCAATCAGCATTCTGTTGATGAAGGCGTTTTATTTGGTTTTCACAGGATGAATGCTTTCACCGGAATGAAAAGCTTGGGAAGCTTCCATTTTCACGATATGGAGAAACAAGCAACTCAGGAACGAATCGATAATTATGAAATCGAATATAAAAATTATCTTAAAGCTGTATTTGCAGATAAAGAATCTCAAGTTTTAAATTAACTCTAATATGGCAAAAACGGTTTTTATTACAGGAATTACTGGTTATATTGGTGGCTCTGTTGCAAAATTGCTTTCGGATAAAGGCTACAAAATCATTGGCTTGGTTCGGAACAAAGGCTTTATCAGGCCTGTGGAGGATCTTAATTTCAAAGCAGTTTTGGGAGATATTCAAGATGAGGATTTACTGAGAAAAATTTGTATCGAAGCAGATATTGTAATTCATACAGCAGATTCCGCTGATGATGCTTTTGCAGCAGATTCTTTTCTGAGAATACTTGATAACTCAGGAAAAACTTTTGTTTTTACTTCCGGCTCGGCAATTTTTGGTAATAAGGAAAAGGGAGAAGCTTGTGATTTTTGTTTTACAGAAGATTTCCCGTTAGTTCCGAGATTGGAAATGGTACAAAGAGTTTATATTAATAATGCAGTTTTAAATTCGGCGAAGAACAACGTTAGAAGTATAGTAATAGTGCCAACAATGGTTTACGGGCAAGGCTTAGGATTAAAGAAAGAAAGTATCCAGATTCCAGCTCTTGTAAAGTTTTCTAAATCTAAAAATGCAGGAATATATATTGAAAAAGGAGAAAATATATGGTCCAATGTCCATATTTCGGACTTAGCAGAGCTGTTTTTTCTGGCTATAGAAAATGCAAAAGCTGGTTCTTTATTTTACGTAGAAAACGGCAGCTCCAATATTAAAAATATTGCTAATAAAATTTCTGAAAAATATCATCTGAATCTTGCTGAATCAATTGATATTAATGAAGCTGTAGCATATTTCGGACAAGCGGGAGCACATTTTGGGTTTGCCTCCAATAGTTTCTGTAACGCGGATAAAGCTAGGAGAGAACTGAATTGGAAACCCGTATATAAAGATATTCTGGAGTTCATTTAAATAAAAAATAAATAAATGTCAATCTATTTAACAGCTATTTTAAAAGCAAAAAAGGAATCAGTTCAGGATTTGAAATCGATTCTTGATCATATGGTTCTGAATACGAGAAAAGAAGAAGCTTGCGAAAAATATGATCTACAGCAAGCTTTGGAAGATGAAACAGTTTTTATTTTCCACGAGATTTGGAAAAGTAAGGAAGGTTTGGATGCTCACAATCAGCAATCTTATATCAAAGAGTTTGTTGAAAAAGCGCCCAATTTATTAGAAAAGCCTGCTGAGATTTATCTTGCGAAATTAGTATAAATAAAACGCCTCGATTAATTGAGGCGTTTTTTATAACGAAATAGTCTTATTAATATTAATGTCTTCCAAAAAACGATTATCATGCGAAACCACAATCAAAGTTCCTTCATAATCATTAATTGCTGATGTGAGAATCTCAATATTCTGGATGTCCAGATTATTAGTCGGCTCATCCAAAATTATCATATCTGGCGAAATATTCTGAATGGAAAGACAGCAAAGTAGAAGTTTCATCTTTTCGCCGCCACTCAGGAATTCACATTTTTTGTCCCAATCGTTTTTCCAGAAAAGAAATCTTGCTAGAATTGTTTTGACCTCATGTTCTTCAAGATTTTTGATGTTAAATTGCTGAGCTTGTTCATAAACCGAAAATTCATTTTTAATCAAAGAATATTCTTGATCAATGTAAATCGTTTTATTTTCCGATAAATAAATTTCACCAAAAGTCGGTTTTATTTCACCGAGAATCATTTTAATCAAAGTGGTTTTCCCAGAACCATTATCGCCATTTATTGCAACTCTTTCTCCACTCACAATTTGAAAATCGAGATTGTTTTCCCAAAGATTTTCTTGATGATAATTGAAATTAATTTGTTCCGCTTTGACCAAAATTTTCCCTTTATGAAGATGAGAATTATCAAAATTAATTTTCATCTTATCGATTCCGGAAAGATTGTCTTTTAAGCTGTGAAGATTTTCTCTGATATTATCAATTTTTTCAGAATGAACAGATTTTAGTTTTGATGTACTGTTTTCCGCTTTGTTGCGAAGCGTATTCATCATAATTCTGGAAACGCCGGATTTTTCCTGTTTTCCTTTTCCTCGGGAATCTAATTTGTTTTGTCTTTCAATCGTTTCGCGTTCTTTTTCTTTGGCTTTTTTCAGTTCCTTTTCTCGGTTTTGAATATTCTGCTCAAGCGCATTTTGTTCGATTTTTTTCTGTTCAGAATAGAAATCAAAGTTACCACCGTAAACCGAAATTCCGTTTTTGTTGAGTTCGCAGGTCTTAGTCAAAAGATTGAGTAAAACTCTGTCGTGACTTACAATCAAAAGACTTTTCGAAGTTGAATTGATAAACTCATAAAGCAAATTTCTACTTATTAAATCCAAATGATTCGTAGGTTCATCCATTAGAATCAAATCCGGCTGATGAATCATCATTCCAGCTAGAAATAATTTGGTTTTTTGTCCGCCACTCAGATTTTCTAATTTCAGATTCAAATCAAAATCGGGCAGATTCCAATACGTGAAAACTTCTTTTATTCTGTCTTCGATTGTCCAATCGTCGTTTAAGATTTCCATATTGTCTTCGGTTACAGAACCGTTTAGAATTTCCTTTAAGGCATTTAGTTTTTTATCAATCTTTAAAGCTTCAGCAATACTCAAATGATTATACTGACCGAAAATCTGTGGAATATAATAGATATTAGAATCAGATTTAATCGTTCCTGATTTTGGTTGTAATTCGCCTGCAATTATTTTGAGCAAAGTCGATTTTCCGGAACCATTATTTCCGATTAAAGCTGTTTTTTCCTGAGAATTAAGTGTAAAGTTGATGTCCGAAAAAAGAACATCTTTATTGAGATGTTGATAAGATATATCTTGTAAAATTAACATAATTTCTTTTTTAAGATGAACAATAGCAGACGAGTTGGTCTGCACAAGATTGCCTGAAAAGAAATTGGATTTTACATTATAATCTTTAGAATTTTATTTCTGCAAAGTTAGAAATTATTTTTAAATGGATTCCCAACCACAAAAGTCACAAAAGTTTTGATTGTCAGATTTTATATTTTTTGATAAAAGTTCAAATAAGCACTGAAAATTCATCATATAAAATTTTGATTGTCTAATTATTGTCTTTTGTGTCTTTTGTGGTTTTGAAAAAAATTTAAATCACATCCAGAATTTCTTCAAAATTCAATCTAGATTTTGCTTTAAGTTTCGGTTGATTGAAATCATTTTCATCTCTCACACCAATTGCGACGGCGAACAATGTTGTATATTTATCATTCTCAAGAATGATGTCATATTTTGCGATTTCAATACCTTCCATTGGTGTAGAATCGATTTCCATTTGCGCACAAGCGCTCAACAAAACACCTAACGCAAGATAAACCTGATGCGACATCCAGCTTTTTGTGTAATCTTCGCCGTGCGGCTTTATCATTTTGTTGTAATATTCTATAGAACCTTCGGGTAAATTTCGCTCGATTTGCTTTTCAAAATCTTCAACATTTTTCAAAACCTGAAAAACGACTAAAAGCTTACTGTCATTGATTTTTTCTTTGTTGAAATAAGAAACTTCAGCAAACTCTGACTTCGCGTCTGAATCTTCTACAAAAGTGAATTTCCACGGCTGACTGTTGATTGATGAAGGACTCAGATGTAGAATCGATTTCAATTGTTCTTTAATTTCGTTATCAAGTTTTCCTTCAGAATTATACTTTTTTACAGTGTATCTTTTCTGCATTTTGTTAAGAAATGTTTCCATAATTTTATACTATCAATTTTATAGTTGCAAAAATAAGTAGTGTTTATTAACTTTGCAATAACGGTCAATAATGATAGTATATGTTTTTAATCGATAATAAGAAATTTCCTTGCGGAACAAGCGTTACAATGCGTTTTATCGGAGGAAAATGGAAAGCTGTGATTCTCATTCATCTCGCAATGGGAACGAAACGTTATAATGAAATCAGGAAAGAAATCCCGACAATCACAGAAAGAACCTTGAGTCTGCAGTTGAAACAACTGGAAGATGATGGCATTATCGAGCGGAAAGTTTATACGCAAAAACCACCGCTGATGGTAGAATATTCTTTGACAGAATTTGGAAAAACTTTGATTCCTGTCCTGCGTTCGATTTGCGATTGGGGAAATGAAGCCGTTAAAGATTGTGATAAAATTTTGGTTCAGGATTAGTTATAATCCGATTTTTTTCATCACCAAATTGAGTTTTTGCTTCCATTCCGCAGGTTTTGTAGAATATCCGGAAGAGGCGATGGCTACAAACCAATCGTTATGATTTTGAGAGCCTTTTAATCTTCCATAGAATTTTCTTTTTGAAACCCATTCGCAAAATGCGCGATAAGAAGCTTTGGAATCATTAAAACTTTTGAATCTGGAAGTGTTGATGTCGTTTTTACCTGTCATTCCAAAATGGTTGTTCAGGACTTTACAAGCGGAACTCGTACCACCGCCGGTTTCCATATATGCAATAGAAAGAATAACAGTTGTTGGAATCCCAAATTCCTGAGAAAGTTCAGTTGCCAATGATTTATATTGGTTGATGTAAGAATTCTGCGCAGAGATTTTCAAACTGAAAAACAGAACGAAAATCATTAGTAATCTGATGTTGAAATTCCTCATATCATTGTAGTTTTATTCAGAAATCGGCTGACTTTCAAAGAAAGAAAAACTTACATTCCCGTATTTTCTTGTGTCTTTCAAGTTTGGATGAGAGAATTTTAGTCTGCTCTGATGTTCCAGAATGAAAACGCCGTTGGGTTTCAATAATTCGTTATTCAGAACCAAATCAATTAATTCATTGTATTTTTTTTCTTCCGTTTCGAAAGGTGCATCAGCGAAAATGATTTCGTATTTTTTTTCGTGATTTCTTTTCTTTTTTAGCCATTCAAAAACATCAGCTCTCTGAACATTTACCTGCAATCCCATATCCAAGTCGTTTGCTGTCGAGTTGATAAATCCGGCGTGTTTTGGATTCAGTTCCACGGCCGTAATGTCTTTGCAATCGCGCGATGCAAACTCCAAAGTTATTGAGCCAATTCCTGCAAATAAGTCCAAAACAGAGCAGAATTCAAGGTCATATTTGTTGTCAATAATGCTGAATAATGCTTCCTTGGCAAAGTCTGTCGTAGGTCTTACATCGAAATTTTTTGGTGCAGCAATTTTCTTTGCTTTCCATTTTCCGGATATGATTCTGTACATTTTTTCTATTTTTTAAGTTTCATTTTGAGAATCGGATAAGGTTTCCCCAGATCGTCTTTCTCGCTTCTGTCAAAGATTTCGAATCCTATTTTCTGGTAGAATTCTGTTGCTTTTGGATTTTGTTCATTGACATCAACATAGCGAATATCAAAATTCGAAAACGCAAAATCAATTAACTGTCTGCCTAATCCTTTTCCGATATAATCCGGGCTAAGGAAAAGCATTTCTATTTTTTCTGAATGGATGCCGATAAAACCTACAACTTTTTCATTTTCTTCCAGACAAAAAACATCAAGATCTTTGAAATCGAAATTCTGCAGAATCTTTTTGTATTGCTCAAAATCAGATTCCATCAAAAAATGATGTGTTGCTTTTACGGATTGTTCCCAAACAGAGAGGATTTCTGTCTTGTGAGAATCTTTGTACTTAACAATTCTATAGTTCATTTTAATTCAGAAGGAAGTTCTTTTTGTGAAGATTGTCAAAGATAATCTTCAAATTAGATACAAATTTCTGCATTTCTGAAATAAAAGTCTCATTTTCAGTTGTCTCACCATAGATGTAGAAATAGGTTTCAGAAATTCCAAAATCGATTTTACTTAACGTAAACATAATGAAATACAGAAAATCAACTTCCGAGGCCGCGTCCAGATTGTTATAAAGAATCACTTTTTTATTCTCAATAGCGAAAAATTCTGCCTGCTGATGATAAAGATTTACGTGGATTTCTTTTCGGTTTTTCACGTTCAGAGAATTCAGGAACTTTTCACCCGAAAAATTGAAATGCGTCGGAACTTCCAATTGCTTTATTTTCTGATAAAAATCTTTCGGAAAACTATAATAAAACTGAATCCCGAATTTTTTGTTCACAGACAACATCAGTTCCTCAGAATCTTTCTTTACGTCGGCGTTGTAGGAAATCAAATCATAACCCAAATCGTGCTGGTCAAAACCTTCTTCAACAATTGAAAAGTGATTGATGGCAGAAATCACGGAGATTTCAGAAAATTTTTCGGAAGCCAAAACTTCGTTCAGTTTTTCTTCAACCAGATTTTCCGGTGTTTCTTCATTTTTCAGAAAGATTTTTTCCTCCAGAACTTTTCTGGATTTAGAAATCTGCCACTGCAAACCATCTTTCGTAAAAAGCAAGGATAATTTCCTCATATTTTAATATCAATAAAATTAAATTTTTTTGGCAGCTATTTCCGCCTTCCGCTCCCAAACCTAACGAATTGGTTCGACGTAGTCAATCTTTTCACTCCATTACTTTGCGTAAAAAGGATTTCCGCTCAAGTCGGGCTGCGCTTCGCAAAGTTGAAACATTCTACATACTAACCAACTTTGCAATACCAATAGAGACCAACTTTTAAAGTCTAATTTCTATCAGTCTATTATCTGAAAGTCTCCCCAGAGATTTGCAAAGTTAAAAAATTAAAACTTTCGGCTTGTATCTCGGTCAATTTCTATATTATAGTTATCTTCGCAAGATAATTCGATTTATTTTCAGGATGAACAAAATATCATTTTTCTTTATATTATTCGTTTCCCAGCTGGCTTTTTCTCAGCAGTCCATCAAATTTGAAGAATCCAACTTTGCATCAATTCTAGCCAAAGCCAAGACTGAAAAGAAACTTGTTTTTATGGATGCTTATGCGTCCTGGTGCGGACCGTGCAAGCTGATGGAGAAAAATGTTTTCACAGATAAGAATGTTGCTGATTTTTACAACAAAAATTTCATCAATGTAAGAATCGATATGGAAAAAGGCGAAGGAAAGGAACTGGCTATGAAATACGGTGTCAGAAGTTACCCGACTTTTTTGTTCCTTAACGCTGAAGGCGAGATTGTTGGTAAGGAATTAGGCTATATAAAGTCAGAAGAATTCCTGGAACTGGGAAAGAAAAACAACAATCCGCAGTTGGTCAATACCAACCTGAAAGACGAATTCCTGAAAGGAAAATTAGACCAGGCCGGCTTACTTAATTTCATCAGTCTTTATGCAAGCAAAGACCCTGTTCTGGCAAAACAAGCGTCAGAAAAATATTTTTCAAATAAAAAAGATAAATCATTTTCCGGTGAAGAAGTTAATGCGCTTCTGAATTTTACACAATCTGTTGATGACGCTAATTATAAAGTTTTCGTGGCAAATAAGGCTGCGATTACAGAACTGCTTCCTGAAAATAATTATAAACAGTTTGATAATTATCTCAAGTTGATGAAACTCGTCACTTCTGCAACTAACGAAAAAACGAAAACAATCGATGATTCTAAAGTTCTGAAAGATGGTGAAGGATTATTTCCAAAAGATGAGTTGATAAAAAGTCTGAATATCTATAAATTAAATTATTATTCAGCACACGAGAATTTCCCTGCTTACGAGAAAACCGCGTTGGAATATTACAAGAATCCGGACGAATTCAATAACAATGAATTGTTAGGTGCCGCTAGTACACTCGCTGAAAAATCGACAGATAGAATTGCATTGCAAACAGCTGCTCGCTGGGCAGAAAAAGTGGTAATGTCGCAGGAAAGTTATGATTCTACAAGTATTTTGGCAACATTATATGATAAATTAGGGAAAAAAGAAGAAGCTAAAATGTTCGCAGGAATGGCAGCTAACTTCGCAAAAGAAGAAAATAAGGATGCCACAAAAATGAATGAAATTCTGAACAAAAAATAATGATGAAAAAACTTTTTCTGCTTGGTTTAGTAAGCATCGCAACTTTTAGTTTTGCTCAAAAAAATGAAACTTATATCAAAGCCAATGCCTTGTTTCTCCCTGTAGGAATGCTAAATGTAGGTTTGGAACGCGGTTTCTCGGAGCATATAACTGGTCAGGCTGATTTATTTATTTCTCCCTGGAAATCCTTTGCTGGACATCAGGCCTTATTTGGTATTGCAACTATAGAAGGGCGATATTATTTTGATCAGGCTTTTAAACACTGGTATTTGGGAGCAAGTATAGGTTTTGGTATTTTCAATATCCAAAAATGGAATTATTGGGGGGATGATATATATGTTACTAAAGAAGGAGAAATAACGCCATATAAACATAATGAGCTTTACCAGAAAGGTTTTTCTTATATGTTTGGACTCACAACAGGTTACCAATTTCAAATTGGAAACCGTTGGAACATGGATATTTTCTTAGGGATTGGTTCTCAGCAAGGTTTTTACAAAGGTTATGTAGAATATCTTCCAGAGACTCAGGAAAATAGATATGACAGAGTAGAAAACTGGGATAAAAGCGGAGAAATTGTTCCCTTCAAAGGAGGGATTATGATTTCATATAAACTTTAAGATTATGAATTTTAAACCAAAATATATTGTTTTCGGACTTATCACCTTCATTATCATATTCCTTATGAATTATTTGGGAAACGATGCGCCGGACAAATTATCCAGAGCACTTATGACGGCATTTGCAGCAGTGATAGGTTTAGCAATAGGGATGTGGTTTTACAAACGAGATAAAAACAACAATCATCCTGATTTTGATTAATCAATTTAATCCAGATTTTATGAAAATTGATCTCGATCCCGGAAAGAAGATTTACTTCGCGTCTGATCAGCATTTTGGGATTCCCAATGCTGTTGAGAGTAAAAAACGTGAGGATAAATTTATTCGTTGGATGGATTCCGTCAAAAAAGATGCGCAGGTTCTATTTTTGATGGGTGACCTTTTTGATTTCTGGCATGAGTGGAAACACGTTGTTCCGAAAGGCTATATCCGGGTTTTAGGGAAAATTGCTGAACTGAAGGATTCTGGGATTGATATTTATTTTTTTGTAGGAAATCATGATCTTTGGATGAAGAACTATTTCGAAGAAGAATTAGGCGTTCCTGTTTTTTTTGAAAAAAGATATTACGAAGTCAACGGAAAAAAATTACTTTTAGCTCACGGCGACGGGCTCGGCCCAGGTGACAAGGGTTACAAAAGGATGAAAAAAGTCTTTACTAATCCTGCTGCTCAATGGGCATTTCGCTGGCTTCATCCTGATATTGCGATGAGAATAGCAAATTATATGTCTCAGAAAAACAAATTGATTTCAGGTGACGAAGACAAAGCTTTTTTAGGTGAGGATAAAGAGTTTTTGATTCTTTATTCCAAAGAAAAACTGAAAACTGAAAAAATAGACTACTTTGTTTACGGTCATCGCCACTTGCCTATGGTTTTGGATCTGGAAAATGAGGCCAAATATATCAATCTTGGCGACTGGATTTCCTATTTCACTTATGGCGTTTTTGATGGCGAACAATTTGATCTGAAAAAATTTGAAGATTAATTCAAAAGTTGAATTGAAAAAAATGAAGCAGACTATTTTTGAAATCCAAACAGAAGAAGATTTCCGGCTAGCTTGCCTGGAAACCTTTTTATACCAATACGACAATGTAGAAGTTTACAAAAAGTTTGTGGACTATCTGAACATCAATCCTTTGTCGATTAATCAAGTTTCTCATATTCCGTTTCTCCCAATTGAGATGTTTAAAAATCATTTGGTTTTGGATAAAAATTCTGGAGCTGAGAGTTATTTTCAAAGTTCCGGAACAACACAGATGAATCGTTCCAAACATTATATTGCTGATTTTTCTCTTTACGAAGAGAGCATCTATAAAAGTTTTGAACAATTTATCGGCAAGCCGGAAGATTACATTTTCTTAGGATTGCTTCCTAACTATTCCGAGAATCCACATTCATCTTTGATCTATATGGTGGATTATCTGATGAAAAAATCCAATCAGCCAGAAAATGGTTATTTTCTTTACAATCACCAGGAATTGTTTGATTTGCTTCAAACTTTAACGGATAAAAAAATCATTCTTTTCGGAGTATCTTTTGCATTACTGGATTTCTTAGATTATTGCAACTCAAACTCTAAAACACTCCAATTTTCAAACTCTGTAACTGTCATAGAAACGGGCGGTATGAAAGGACGAAAAGAAGAAATGACGAAGGACGAACTGCTGAAAATTTTTCAAAATGGATTTAACACAGAAAATATTTATTCAGAATATTCTATGACGGAATTGTTATCTCAGGCTTATTCCTTAGGTGACAACATTTATAAAAGTCCACATTGGATGCGAATTCTTATCAGAAATACGGAAGATCCTTTTTCTTATGTTGATGATGGAAAAACCGGAGCTATTAACATTATTGATTTGGCAAACCGACATTCCTGTTCCTTCATTGCTACTCAGGATTTGGGAAATGTTAAGAATGGGACATTTCAGGTGCTTGGTAGAATCGATCATTCTGATATTCGTGGATGCAGCCTTTTGGTTTCCTAAATTTTATTTAAATTTAATTTTTAAAAACACAATTTTTGACTAATCTAAATATCATTTTTAATGAGATTTTTATCGTTGATATTATTATTGTGTTTTTCTTTTTTCAAATCACAGAAATGTTATGATCTGAAAACCGTTCTGAAGGTAGAACCTACGGAATTATATAAACCACATTTGTTGGCTTCTCAAAATTTCGGTATCAATATTCTGGAAGATACCAAATCAGTTGATAAATATATTGCTAAAGGCAAATTTGTTAAAGTAAAAAAAAAATCAAGAGGTTACAGATTGCAAGCCCTAGAATATAGTCGTCCATATTTGGTTAAGAAGGCAAGAACTACTTTGGAAAAAATGGCAAACAAATTTGCTACAGATACCAAAAGTTTCTTCGTTGTTTCATCTGTCACAAGGACTTTGGAAGATCAATGCAGATTAAGAAAAGTGAATTCCAATGCATCTCTGGGAATCAGTTCTCATAATTATGGAGCAGCGTTTGATATCTCATATGTCCGTTTTGATCACAAATTGAAAGTCAATCCAAAATTGGAAAAAGAATTGGAAAAAGTCTTGGAAGAATATAAAAATCTTGGAAAAATCTTTTATATCAAAGAGAAGCAACAAAGCTGTTATCACGTTACAGTTCGTAATTATTAAAGTTTGGATTGATGTTGAAAATAGAAGAACTGGTTCACGCCTTCGTTACTGCTAATTGTGATTTTGATAAGGAAATTGTATTGACTAATTTTTTTCATTCCGATTGGGAAGCCGATATTTTATTGATTAATAATTCGGGCTTTAGTCACGAGATTGAAATCAAATTGTCAAAGTCTGATTTTAAAAACGATTTCAAAAAATTCTATACCAATCAAAAATCGGGTGAAAAGTTTCTGAAGCACGATAAGATTGGTTGCGGCGATTATATCTGTAATTCATTCAGTTTTTTGCTGCCAATGGGAATGATTGATCATAAAGATATTCCGGAACATTGTGGCATTATTGAGTTTTACCACGACGAAGATAATTGGGAAACTACTTTTTATAAAATTCGGGAACCAAAAATGATTCACGAAGATTCTTATTGGAAACTTTGTGACAAAGATCAATTTATGAGGAATATGGCTAGAAGTCTTCTCATCAAAAAATTTGAGCTGAAAGGAAAAAAGGAAGAATTAATTTTTAAAACTCCTTTCGGTATTCAAAACAAAAAATAGATCCTGCCAATGTTGACAGGATCTATTAAAGTTAAATTTCTATTTTTTAAACCTTTTCTGGTTTTTCGATCAATAAATTATAAGTGAAAGCAGCAAAAACTCCACCTAGAACCGGCGCTACAATAAACAGCCAAAGTTGTGAAAGTGCTTCTCCACCAGCGAAAATAGCAGGGCCAATACTTCTTGCAGGATTCACAGAAACACCTGTGATTTTAATTCCAACAATATGAATCAGAACCAGAGAAAGCCCAATTGCCAGGCCAGCAAAACCACCGTGGATATTTTTTGTAGAGGTAGAACCGAGGATTACCATTAAAAAGATAAACGTAAAAACAAACTCAGCAACCAAAGCTGCTACAGTTGTATATTCATCCAGATAACCTGTTCCCCAACCATTAGAACCCAAAGCCCAAGGGCCTAATTCAGCGCCAGGATGATTGGTGAAAATGACATAAAGAATTCCTGCACCAATAATTGCCCCGATGATCTGAGCAACAATGTAATACAAAGCTTCTCCTAATTTCATTCTGCCAGCGGCAACCATTGCCAGAGAAATCGCAGGATTGATATGACATCCGGAAATATGCCCGATAGCATACGCCATTGCGACGACGCTTAAACCAAATGCAAAGGAAATCCCCAGAAGTCCGACGCCGGTTGTGCCGTCCGCACCTGCGATTACCGCGCTTCCGCAACCCATTAATACTAGAACCATTGTACCGATCATTTCGGCAACAAATTTTGAAGTAGTTGATACCATTTGTTTATTGTTTTTAATAGTTTATTAAAACAAATCTAACGATTTTTTCAATTGATTGTGAAAAATCCAGTAAATAAATATAGGCTGACAAAATTTCCAATTATTTTTACAATTCTGTTAGTGGTTTGTTTTTTGAGTTAAACAATTGTATAAATTTTTGAATTATGGCCATAAAATATTCAATTCTGGATTTGGCAACGATTGTCAAAGGAGATGATATCAATACAACTTTTGAAAAATCTGTTAAGTCGGCACAGCTAGCAGAGAAATTAGGTTTTACCCGATATTGGTTTTCAGAACATCACAACTTTCCTAACGTAGCAAGCGCATCAACTTCTATCCTGATTGGACATATTGCATCACAAACTCAGTCAATAAGAGTAGGTTCTGGTGGAATAATGCTTCCGAATCATTCCACTCTGTCCGTTGCAGAACAGTTTGGAACTTTGGACGGATTATTTCCCGGCAGAATAGATTTGGGACTTGGAAGAGCGCCCGGAACAGATATGCTGACTGCAACAGCTTTGCGAGGTAACAATTTTACTTCAAATTATAATTTCGAGTTCCATATCAGAGAACTTCAGAAGTATATGTCAGAAGAAAATTCGGGATCCAAAGTCAGAGCAATTCCCGGAGAGGGAGCAGATGTTCCGATTTATATTCTTGGAAGCTCTACAGATTCGGCTTTTCTGGCTGCGAAACTAGGAATGCCCTATGCATTTGCAGCTCATTTCGCGCCTTCTCAGCTGGAAGTTGCCCTGGAAATTTACAGAGAACATTTTCAGCCTTCTGAATTTCTGGATGAGCCTTATGTAATGGTTTGTATCAATATTATTGCAGGAGAAACTGTCGATGAAGCACATTATTTGTCCACATCACATTTCCAGGCATTTGTTAATATTCTGACAGATCAGAGACAACCGCTTTTACCTCCGGAAGAAACCGAATTAGCAGACATCTCAGATGAAGTTGCAGTGCATCTTAACAGAATGGCCGCTAAAACTTTTGTAGGCGATGCAGAAACTCTAAAAGAAAAATTAGGAAAATTTGCCAAAGATTATCGCCCCGATGAGATTATCGTTTCGGGTAATATCTATGACTTTGAAAAAAAATTGAGATCTTACGAAATTGCTTCAGAAGTTTTAAAAAAAACTATAAAAAAATCACAAACCTAGGTTTGTGATTTTTTGTTTTATTTTAAAACTTCAAATTCTATACTACTTCCGCTTGAAACCTTGATTTCTGCTCTTTCATAATCATCTTTTGTAGCCAGATAAGGATTTTCCAAAAACTTCTGAGGATTAATTGCCATTAGCGGAAACCAGGTGCTCTGAACCTGGATTTGTATTTTATGTCCTTTTTTGAAGGTATGAAGAACATCCTGCAATTTAACATCAATAGTTACCCCTTTATTTGGTATAAGAGGTTCCGGTTTTTCAAAACTGTTGCGGAATCTTGCCGGCATTATTTCACTTCTTACCAATTGATGATAATTGGCATAGACCACACCGGGCTTATCAGGATTAGCTTTTTCATCAGCAGGATAAACATCGATTAATTTTACAATAAAATCTGCATCAGTGGATGAAGAAGCGATTTTTAA
>Ga0209960_1002147_pt1 | contig 20969 bp, 17 predicted proteins | sample ThiBiot_500_plan_2_FD_183947 | JGI IMG/M metagenome (GOLD analysis project Ga0209960, IMG submission 183947) | Wastewater bioreactor microbial communities from Cape Town, South Africa - Thiocy_expt_500_plan (SPAdes) | ecosystem: Engineered > Bioreactor > Thiocyanate-remediating >...
AAACAAAAACAAACGATCGATTGATGGAAATTGACAAAGATTTTACGTCAGCAGTTGAAGGTATTTCGATTGTCGAACCATCATCAGTTGTTATAATCGGATTCGTCCGATTTTCTAAAATGAAAACCGTGTTTGTTGATATTTTTTGAAATGGTGACGGCGTTGGTTTTCTCGGTTCGGTCAAACTCTGCTTTAATTCATCTTCGATTTTCGATAATTTAACACTAGCCGACGACACTTCATTTGTTGTTGTTGTTGTTGATGAATTTGACGTAGATAAACTATCTGGCTGATTATGTAATGGATCGTAAGTTGTTGTGGTTGTTGGCGCGGTAAACACAATATCTGGTGTCATCAGTGATGAAGTTTCTAAGACATTTGGCGTACATAATTCAGTTTCTTCTGCTTGCATGTTTTCAATTCGATTTGTTGAGTAATTTCAATATCCAAAAAGAAAAATAAATAAACAACTAAAATATAATGAATTACAAAATCGAACAAATGTGTAAATTAGTATTAATTTCTATGTTCTGTTCGTTTGAGTTCTATTTGATGAATCAGAATAATCTAACTTTGTCGTTTTTCTTTATCTCGGAATGTAACAAATAAATAAACAAATAAATATATACAAAGATATTGAGACAGAAAAACAACATTTGGAAAGAATGAAAAAAAAAGAAAACCAATTAAGTTTTATTAGAAACAAAAAAACGTTAAACTGAAAACGATGAGAAATTTTCTCCGGTCAACTATTCGAATTAGTATTAATTGAAAAAAAATAACAAAAAAACCGAATTGTTTCGAGCAAAACGAATATTTAATTTTCGATAGATGTCGCAAACAAAACCGTTAATCCTTTCGATTAATAACGGGCGAACCAGTACATGTACATTTTTGTTTCTTTTGCATTGTCGTCATAGTTGAGAATGAAAATACTAAACGTTTACCTGACCGTTGCGATTTATTTCGTCATTTGTACGAAAATAGATACGTCAATTGATGATCAACAATCGATCAATCTTGATCATGAAAAAGCAAAATACTTTCGAGAAGAAAATCAACCATCGAAATGGGACAAATACATCGAATTAATCGAACAAGCTGAAGCAAATTATGCAAATCGAACTGATGATCAATCGACTTTTATCGAACAAATCGAACGAGATCTAACATTCTGGAAAAGTCAATCGATTGAAAACGTTCGAAATCATTTAAATAACATCGAAGCATACGCAAAATCTCATCGTTTAACTCTCTATCAAATCATAAACCATCGTCTCTACCGTCAAACTGACGATCAACTTATCTTTCCAGCACGTAACTACGGCATCGAACATTTTCTTCTCAATATTATCGACACTCTACCCGACATGGAATTCGTCGTGAATACCTACGATTGGCCTCAAAATCAAGTCAATGTTCCCGTTCTCTCGTTCAGTAAATCTCTCCTATCCGAAGACACCGATCTTCTATATCCAGCTTGGGCATTTTGGGACGGTGGACCGGCTTTAGGAAGTGTCTATCCAACGGGCATTGGCCGATGGGATTTAATGAGAAAAACATTGAATCAAGCTCGACAGAAATATCCGTGGTCGAAAAAAGACTCTCGAGGTTTCTTTCGTGGCTCTCGTACATCGTCAGAACGTGATCCACTCGTTCTCCTATCTCGTTCGCATCCCGAGCTACTCGATGCTCAATATACGAAAAACCAAGCCTGGAAATCCGATGCCGATACACTCGGCTATCCGCCAGCACCCGAATTGAAACACGAAGATTTCTGTCAATTCAAATATCTGTTCAATTTTCGTGGTGTTGCTGCGTCATTCCGTTTACGACATTTGTTTCTCTGTGGCTCACTTGTTCTGCATGTCGGTTCGGATTGGATCGAATTCTTCTACGATGCACTTCGACCATGGTATCACTATATTCCTATAAGCACGGATTTGAGTGAAGTCGAAGATATTCTCAAGTTTGCACAGGAAAATGATCGATTAGTAGGCAAAATTGCGCGACAAGGTCGAGATTTCATTTGGAATTATTTGACAATGGAGAATGTGGAAAATTATTGGAAAAAACTTTTAATTGAATATGAGAAATTGTTTGTAAATGGAAAGAAAATTGTGAAGAAAACGAATTTTATTCAAGTTCAACGACGTCCTAAACCGTAGATGTTTGTTTGTGTCTCGTCTGCTTGTCAGATTTGTTGATCTTTTCCCTTTTGACAGAATGATTTATCATTTTTATTCTTTTTTTGTTTTTTCAAATAAAAGAATAAAAAACAACAACAAAAACAAAAACAATTTCTTGTTTATCAGGAAAACAAATTGATTGACGTGTCATAATTAATTGGACAGTCGAATTCTTTCTTCTTTTTATTCGAACGAGTGACTCGATTAACGTCATTTTCAAACATCTAAAAACGGAATAAATAATTTGATGAATAGTTTTCACAAAATCTCACTTCATCATAATCAATCTCGAGTAAATCGTGAATATCTCGTTCATGATGCGTTTTTTTAATCGACATCAAAGCTAAAGCGCATGTTGATACATTAGGATGATGATGATGTGTTAATGTCTAAATAATTTTGTTGAAAACGAAAGAATTCGATTGAAAAATAATTACCTCGACTTCCCATAATGAACTTTCGATTGCATTGCTTTTGTTCGGATCGATCTCATCCGGTGAATAACTATCGATTATTGACGATTGATTATCGGTTCGATCAATGAGTATACGTATCGTTGGATGACGAAGGATTAAATTGTAAATAAATGTTAGAACCAAACATTGATCATGTTGAGGTATTAGAAGTGCTAATCGTGCGAGACGTTTAGCAAAACTAGCAATTAAATTGGCTGGTAAATGTCTTCAAAACAAAACCAAAAGAATCTTTTGGTAAATCAAAAAAAAAACAAAAGACAGAAATCCTACGATGATTGAAGAAAAATGTCTAATAGATAGAAAAATCTCGCTTTGTATTTTGCTTGAAATAGATCGATGGTTAATAATGAATAGAGTTTACCAAAGAAAAACGGATATTCAAGATTATAATGCATCATTAAGATGTATAGACCGTGTAGAGCAAGAATTTTCGATGAATTCGTTTGAGTTTCATATGAACTCGTGAGAAAATCAGCTAGTAACAAAGGATTTGCCATTCGTGGGATGATTTTCGTTGGAATTTGTAATAAAATTCGTCGATAGATTGTTGCATCGACCTGAAAACATTCGCATATATTGAAAAATCAATTCTATTCATTACTTTATCCGACGATAGAAATCCTAACAAACGACTATCGTACTTTTGTTTATCTTCTAATGTTTCATTTTGAATATTTTTCGTCGAGAATAGATATTTGACTAATTTATCTTCTTTCATCTTATCTAATAATCAAGAAAAAAAAGAGAATTATTTCTGTTTATTTTGTCGATCTTCTTAGGAAATGAAAAAAAAACACACGCACATACATTTATATGAGACCGTACACAGATATCGTATCCCTGAGAAGATCCTTTTGTTTTGTTTTTTTTTCTTTCGTATGTTTGTTGGATGACAAAAAACAAACAAACAACATTTGAGGTTTTTAGTTTTTAATATAATGTATAGAAAGATGAACAACACGTTTTCTAGCGTGCATTTATAAAAAAATAATGAAGTCTCTGTCTGTCTCTCTTTCGCTCGCTCGTGCTCTTGTTTGTTTGGTTTTTTCATTCGACTAGAAAAAGAAAATAAACGGTCAATCATGACTAACTGTACATAGAAGAAGATATTAGAAAAGAAGAAGAAAAAAAAACAATTTTTATCAAGTTGTCGAGGATGAAGGAGGAGCTGGTGGTGGTGGTGATGACGACGATGATGATGAAGACGTTTGTTGTTCATTTGCTGCTTGTCGAATTGATGATATTTGAGTATTCGAAGGATTTGCTGCTGTACGAATTTGACATTGTTGAAGAAATCGAGCAATAGCAGCAGTTGCTGTTGGCGATTGAGAACGCTGGTTCAGTGTTGATGGAATGAAATTGATATGTTGCACGAGATTTTGTCGTGGTAAACCAGTTGAATTTGTTGTTGAATTCGATTGATCATCACCTCCTGTCGACGATGGTAATTGAAAAACAATATTTGCTTGGGAAGTTTTAGTCGTCAATCCGAGTGTTGATGGATCGATTATTGCCGAAGATTTCAGTTTTGAAGTTGAATTTATCGATGAGACTGATGATGCCGATGAACTTGAGATTGTTTGCGCTGGAATGAAGAGAGCACGTGGCGTGGGAGTCGACTCGTTTGTGTCACTATTGGACATGCCACTTATCGCTTTCAAACGCTGCAATTGAGCAGCGAGATCAGGTGAAATATCTTGATCATGATTTATTGTTGAACGTGAAAATGTTGCTGTTGCAGAATTTGCACGATTGTATGTGATATTCGCTGATTGCATAGGAGTTTGTTGGGTATTTACAGTTGTTGAATCGGATAGATTTGTTGATGGACTCGTTCCTGGTGTAAATGTTACAATACGAACATTTCGAAGATGACCAGGTATAGTTGTTGTTCGATTGGTAACAAAATGTTGAATGTTATTCGATGGACGTTGAGATGTATCAGTCAATCGTTGTGTGGTTGGATTTATGACAGTTGTTGTTGTTGTTTGAGAGTTGGAGGGTGTTGTAGGCAGTAACTGTCGAATTTGTGGTGAAATTGTTGTTATTTGTGAAGTTGAATGATTGGAATTGGGTAGTAATGTTGTTGTTGTTGTTGTCGGTCGTGATTGTTGAGGAATATTTGTAGATGTGATTTTATCTGAAAATATGAAAAGATAGTAGCAAGATGAAATTTGCGAGCGATGATGTCTCTTACTTGAAGGTAAGGTGACATTCATTGAAGGAAGATTCAATGGTGAAGTCGGCATTGGAGATGATGAAACTGTTGGTGTTATTACTGTACTTGTTGGATTTTGTATTGAACGAACGACAGCAACAGGAAGAGTTGATTGAGGCTGAAGAAAAGGAAAAAGAAATCGATCGATCGATGAACTAAATTGATAAATTCGACACATACAGTTGTTGCAGTGGTAGTAAGAGTTTTAGGTTGTGATTGAATGACGTAATCAATTGAAGATTGAGATGCAGATGGTGGACGTGCTGTTGTCGATGAAGGACGAGTTGATGTTTGTTGTGGTTTAGGAGATGTTGGCAGTTGTGTACGAACTTCGAGTGTAGGAATGATTGTTGTCTTTAAAAGAAAGATGTAAATTGAATTTAAAAGAAATGTGTTTTTTTGTTCAAATACTTGTGATGAAGTTCTTTGTAAAGTTGGTGTTCGAACTTGGATATTAGTTGGCGTAGGCGATCGATTTGTGCTTGGAGAAGATGGTGGCAGTGGTGGTGGTGGTGTTGTGGTTGCTGTCGTTTGCTGTTGATTAGGTAAAGTTCGTACTTGTGTTGGTTGTATGATAGTAGTCTCATTTGTAGATAAACTATTCGTTGGTAAAACTTGTACTTGTCTTGGACCAGGCACGATAGTTGCTGTTGAAATTGAAGGTGGATTGACTGATGTCGGTATAGAACTGATTGATGTAGGTGTAGGTGAAGATATCTATCGAATGAAAAATTCAATTGTTTGTTTTGTTCGTTTTGAGAGAACTTACATTCGATCGAGGTGGTAGAATCGTACTTTTGAGACGATTTGATTGTATTTGAGGGTGATTATTACTTGGAACAATGATATTATTCGAAACAGTTCGTGGAAACGTTGTTGCTGCTGTTGGTGACGAGGCTGATGATGGAACTGTTGGCATGAGGGAGATAGGTGTTGTTGGAGATGGATTGATTGATGTTGATGTGGGTGTTATTGCTGTGAATAATGAGGCCGGACGTGGCTAAACGAATGAAATTAAGAAAAAAACTAAAGATTCGACAAAAAAGAGTATCATGAATTTTACTCGTGTTGTTATAGTTGGTGTTAACGGTGTATTGGAAACAGATGTTTGTGATTTAATTGTATCGATACTATTCGGTGTTGTTGGTGTTTGTTGTGGATGAATATTTGTAGTCGTTGCTGCTTGTGCTGCTTGCAGTTGTGCTTGTTGTTGTTGTAATTGTTGCTGTTGCTGTTGCTGTTTTAATTCTTTTTCTCTTTCCGTACGTTGATATGTCACATCACCGGGTGTTAATGGTTTTTCTATATTAATATCTAATTCAAATGAAAAGAAAATAATTGTTTTTATTGTATTTTTTTTCTCTATTAAAACTGACTATTTTCTTGTAAGAGTGTGCCAATTCTCAATCCTTTCATTTGATGATGTGCAGCTTGAGCTAATTGCATTTGTTTGAATTTATTTAAATATGTCATCGATGAAACTTGTGGATCGAATTGTGATATAGTTTCGAATTTTTGATGATAGATTTGAGCTAATTTTTGACAATTATCATGAACAAATAATTGATTCGTACGTAATATTTGCCAATTGTCATCAGACATTTTCACCGTTCCTTTAATAACATGTTTCTTTTTCTTAATTAAATCGTAGACAACTCGTCCTTCTTCTCTCGGTCCAATGACTTGTTCGAATCGATGTTTACACTGTTTTGGCGTTCGTAAAACTCTCGAATAATGATTGACAATATCCGATATGAAATCCCAATTTTGTGTCAACGCATTCGTCGTATTATTAACCATCGATGACGACGATGATGGTGCTGCTATGACAGTTGATGACGATGGAGATGTTATCGTTGTCGATGGTAATAATGGCGATGTTGTCAACGATGTATTCGGTAGAATTGATTGCGGTTTATTAGCATTTGATGTACTGGAAAATGACATTGATGATAATGGTAATTGTTGAATATTTTGTATTGTATCTAAGACTTTGTAATCTTCGGATATTAACCAATCACTATTATCAATTTCTAGTAAACCTTGATAATTATCTTTCGACAAGATTTCTTCTAATTTAACGGGACGTGCTGCTGCTGTTGCCGAAACGATAACATTCGCATTTGGATTGTTAGATAATGTTGTTGCTGTTGCTGGACCATTGTTGACATATAATTGACGAGCTTTGAGATTCGATGGTGATGTTGCAAGTGCACCTGGAAATAGTTTATTGTTGTTATTATGATTCGATATTTGTTTGGATTTATTGAATGTATTTGTTGATAATGATGTTGATTGAGTGTTTAATAATAAATTCGATCGATCGAATAATGAACGTGGAACGAGAATATTTGTATCTGATTTCGACATATTTGTTGCATCGGCAAGAGCTTTTGGTAAAGGAAATCGAATATATTCTTCAGGTTCGATCAACATTGCTTCGGATTCATAACCGAAATCAAGTTCATTATCATTATAAAATTCTTCATTTTGATCAATCGAACATTTCGTTATAATTCCACACCAGACGACAAATGTTTGACCATCTTCAGTCATCCAAATCTTTTGTTCGTTATCTCTTGTATATGTATAAAACATTTCGTCATTATCTTGTTCGCGTTCTTTTTCTTCTTGTTGTTTAAACATTTTCCAACATGACATTTGCCAATCTTGTTGAAATTGTTCAGTATCAAAAGATAGATGTCCAATTGGATATTGTTGACGATTGGTTTTGACATAACGTAAAGCATATCGTTCGATCGGTCGAAGCTGTTGAACAGCTGATTCATCATCACTATCAACATCTTCGATTTGATTATCGAAATCCATGGATTCGATTTGTTCTTCTTCTTCTTCTTTCAATAAAATCTCTTCTTGAAATTGTGTAAGAAAATTTCGCATCGATTCATTTTGTTCGAATAGTTCTTCTTCGATTGTATTTCGACTGATCAATTGATAGATATTTAAATTTTGTCTCTGTCGAATTTGTTCACATTGCTGTCGAATATGTTGATTTCGTTGTAGATTCCAATCATAATCATAGAAAATAATTCGATCTGTTACACCGGTGAAATTCACTTGAATTTGTGTCGTTAAAATTAAAATAAATATTTGTTTATTTCGATTAAAACGTTCGATTAAAACATTGATTTCATGATTTGTTTGCTGTTGATCAATTCTTATATATGAATACTTCGAATATCGAACAAATCGTTCTAATATATCCAACATATCGAACATTTGACAATAGATGACACAACGTTGTTGAGTTCGTCTCGAATTCATCAATAAATCAGCTAGAATTCGTAATTTACCACTGTCATATTTAATCAAATCATTCGATGGATAATCGATTAAGATTTCTTGTTGAATAGGATCTTGCGATGGTAAGATTTCAATCAATGGTTTCGATTGACGAGTATCAATCGGTGATGTTAACACACGTTTTGCGCAAAATATCACTCGATTAAACACATCGTCGTATTGATTTAATTGAAGTAAATGTTCTAATATTTGTGTAGATGTTGTTTGTCGATTGATTTGACAAAGAGAATAGCCACTGAATGTTGTTCGATTGAATGAATGACAAGTTTGAAGAGCTAATTGAATTTGTGTTAGGAGATCTGAACCGTAGATAAAATGATATTCGCAACGTTTATTATTGATTTGACATAAACGTTCGAGACGAGATACGCATTCGTCATCAAGTGATTTTGAGAAATCGTTTTGTTTAGCTTGCTGATTGTCTGTCCACGTAGAAGTATTTCTGTATCGTTCGATGATTTCTTTTGTTATTTGAACTTTCTCTTGTTCAATTGATTGATTTTGATTGAAAACTTTGACGAATAGATCAATGGTTACATTTAGAACAGTTTGTCTTCGAAAAGCGATGAAACTCTCTTCATCGTTTCGATTGAATTCGAAATTTGGATTTTTGAAATTTAAATCCATGATTAATTTTGGAAATTGACATTTTATCGATTGACTATCGAATACAAATGGTGATTTAACCGGACGCATTTCGATCAAATTCGGATGATTGGAAATTTGTTTTAATCGAAGAAAATTCTCAACAGTTAGCTGATTTCGATATTGTTGTTGTTGTTGTTGATAAAGATATTTTTGTCGACGAGATAAATCACATCGATAAACATATTCGTTTATCGTTGGTAATTGTTGTTCAACATCGATTTTCAATCGACGAAGTGTTAACAAATGAATAATTCGTTCGACAAGATTTTTATCTTGACGAAATCGAGATGCAAATTCAATATTAGGCAGTAAAAATTCGAGCGAATAATTCGTCGAATATTGATTATTGATGATTAAACAATGTTGACAATCGATTGGAAATTGTTGAATTAGATTGATTTGATCGTAGACAATCGTATTCCATTTCGTACAACGAAATCGATTGATATCACGATAGAATAATTGAGAAGATGTAATACAAACATGAAAATCAACGAGTTTAGTCAAATCTTCGTATTGAAAAGATGAATTGAAATAGAAAAATATTTTTAAACTTGGACTAAATCGAATCAATTCATTTTCCCAATGTTCAAGACAATCGTTCGATGTAACAATTAAATGTGGACCCCAATTGCCCTGACTACCAGCTAGATAAGTGAGTAATGCAATACTTTCAACCGTTTTACCTAATCCATTCTCATCAGCTAATATGCAATGAAGATTTTCGTCGAACAATTTCACTAACCAATCGAATGCAATATGTTGATATTCTCGTAGTGATGATTTGAATAAGAAAGACACCGGATTTACAGGAGGATTGCTTTGAAAATGAACGCCATTAGGCTGATAAGATTGGAGATGATTAAGAAATAGTTCGAGTTCTTCATCAGTTTCGATGCTGAGCGATTTACTTGTCGATGATAGTTCAGTTGATAAATCGATTCCGTAATGAGTTTGAAGAATGGAATCGATCGGTTGATTTCGATCGTTTTCTAAGTATTTCAATTCATTGAAATCGTATTCATCACGTTCGAATTGTTCTTCGTGTTCGATCGTTTGTTCATCATCGTCGTCGATATTCGAATCAATGGATAAACATCGTCGATCATGAGCAAGTCGAGATATTTGTCGCCAAAAATTCATCACTTCATAGCAAATAAATTTCGCTTGTCGACGACGAGCTTGTTCCTGTAGATAATGTAAATCTTTGTCGTGAAAATATTTCAATACAGCTTGAGAAATCTTCTTTGCCATTGCTTGTTTCCAACGTTTTTCTAATTGAAAATCCTCGGCTAACCAACGCATTTCATCGAGTAAATAATCCCAATGTGTTTTACGTTTATTGGGCTCTAAACATTTAGCTAAACGTTGATTCGTCCATTTGCCATCGGATTTCAATTCTTCGATACGTTTGAGAATGTGAGTTTCATGTTTAACACGATCGAACGATTGATTCGTTGAACTAATCGATTGATAACGTTGACGTTTGCCATGACGTGATGAGGATGGTGGCGTTGAAGGTATTTGACTAATATCATGAAAGTTTTTCTCAACTTTATCAATAAGATCTTCTTCGTTTTGAAGAAATGTTTGTTCATCGAATGAATTCGTCGATTGTAAATCCAAATATTCACGAAGTAGAAAACGATGTGATTGAATAATTTCATTGAGAGATGAATACATCGATTGAAAGTGATTTGTTGTATCAGAAGGTATGGAATTGAATGTTATTGATGATGAACAAGCACGTTTCGACGGCGTTTGTTCAATATCAAAATCATTGGATATTAAACCTGATGAACGACGTCGTTTCAATGTATTCGACGTTGTTTCATCGTCATTGAGTGCAGTGGAATCCACCGCTGAAGCCATCTACAAATAATCAAGTCGATTTAGAAATCTCTTGAACATGAATTCAATGAAAATGGACAAATGTGAACGAGACAAATGAATTTAAACTGTGTCTTTCGTTCGATTTTCTACCATTGACGAATATCTTTATGGGCCTCGATTCATTGTTGCATTTCGATTGGTTCGAACGAACAGATGAAAAGAATGAACGCAACTGACATCTATCAATCAAACAGAAATCACTTGGAATGAGAATATATGTGCATTCAAATCCTTGTTTTGCTTGTTATCAAAGATATTCATTTGCACTATCGTTTATTTTCGAATAAATCGAATTGTATAGACTTCTTTTTTTCGTTTTTTACTAATTAGGTGATGCGTAACGAACGAACATGACGATTAAAATGAAGCGCGTGCTTCAATTGCGTAATATTTGACAGGTGCAAAACGAAAGGAGAAACGTATTTTGTACGATATTATGAATGGATAAGGAACGTGATCATATGTTCACGTGCTACTTCTCGTTGATTTTGTTATATCACGCTTCTAGACAGTTTAATTTCGTCGTTTAATTTCTGTCATTGACTATAAATATCGAACAGTAGATAACGAGTAAATTTAAAGATACAAATCGCAATTTAATTGCAAATATGTTACTAGATACGCACAAGATTTCATTGATCTACGATTTCTGGAAGTTAAACAATGAAGAAACTTATCTACATGACGCAAGTGAATTATCAAGAAAATTAACTGAATCCGATACAATCGATGGTAAATTTTGATAAATCAAATAAATTTTTTTTAAGTTTAAATATCTATTCTAGCTGAATATATTCGAAATTGGATACCTGATCTTCTTCGTCTTGTTCAATTATGGGACGAACAATCATTATCTGAATTAGATAAATTCTACGTCGATCTTCTTGCCGATTCATCATCAAGCGACAAAGTCGATGCTTTTCTTCGGTTTTTCTACAGTATTCAATCGTATGAAATGGTCAAATATTTACTCGAGAAAAATGTTGAATTCTACAAACAAGTCAAACTTGTTTCATCGACAATGACTGGCTTTCACGAATCATGTACATACGGTTTCAGTCAAGTCTGTATTTTATACATTGAAAATCATCAACAAGATGTCAACGAAACGTTTTCATTGAACTATGAAAATATAAAAACAAATAAAAAAGAGGTCGTTCGAAATCTCACTGGCCTACAATTGGCTTGTCTTTGGTCGAAATATTTTCCCAAACGATTCATTTCCTATGCACATACAGTTCGAATACTTTTAAATCATGGCGCTCGTGTAAATATTGTTTCGACAGAATTAACCACGCCATTGCATTGGACATGTCGAGCTCAGCATACGACACAATTAGCTCAGGATTTGATTGAACATGGTGCGTTGATTAGTGCACGTGATCGATTTAATATTCAACCGATTCATTATGCTTGTTGGTCGAGAAATCAAAAGCTCGTTGAAATTTTCCTCTCGAAAGGTATTCAGTTAACCGAACAGGACAGTTTCAATCGTACGCCTTTACATTTTCTTTGCATGCCCACGTATACTGAAAGTATATCAATTGATGATCAACAACAACAATACGAATTGATGAAATTTCTTCTTGAAAATTCGAAAAAGAATTCCTATCGAATCGATCTCAGCAAACGAGATAATCAAGGTTATACACTGCTAGCATATGCATGTGTCAGTGAAAATGTTCCTCTCATGGAATTAATTCTCAAATTCGAAGGAAATCTTTTGAATCAGCCGACTCTCGATGATCGAACACCGTTAATGATCTGTATCGACGAAGGTTTTCTTTCCGGTATTGAATTTCTATTAAAACAACACGGTTTACAACGAAATCTCGCTGATCAACATGGTAATACGGCTATTCATCATGCATGCATGTGTACAAATGCATCAATTCGAACGAATATTCTCGAAACTCTACTCAATGATCAACATGGTCTATTCGATTATGAAAAACGTAATGGACAAGTAATGGATCCATTTATGATGTGTACAGTGAATCAATCGGTTGATTTATGTCGTTTATTGATCTCGAAAAATGTTTGTCTAACAAGAAAAGACCCGTATTCTCGACAATCACTTCATTTGGCTTGTCAATTCGGAAACTATGAGCTAGTTTCGTTAATTACTGAACATTTATCATCGGCTGATCTCAATGAAGTTGATTGTCATCATCGAAATGCTCTTTTCTACGCAATCGATCATGGAAATGAACAAATTGTAAATTTACTAATCGAAAAGAATATTCAAATACAAATCCAAGATCGAATTGGTGACACACCATTGCATATCGCTGTTCAACATCCGACAAATGCTTTCGAATTAACAAATTCAATTTTAAAACATCCACATGGAAAAAATTTAGTCAATGTACCAGCAGCTGATGGAACGAAACCACTTCATCTAGCTGCGACTTCCAAACAGCCCGAAGTAATCAATCTTCTTTTGAAAAATGGCGTCGACGTAAAAGCTGTCGATAATGAACATCATACAGCTTTACATTTAGCATGTAAAAGCGGTTGTTTGAAAAGTGTTTTCTATTTGATTGAATTCGGTGGATTAGATGTCAATGAACTTGATTGTTATCGTCAAAGTCCAATATTCTACGCATATTCAACGAATAATCTCCTTCTTGTTCAATATTTACTTTCTTGTGGCGCACGAATCGATCTTCGTGATACACAAAATTATCTTCCATTTCATATTGGCATATTAACGTCGAATCCAAGCGAAAAATTCGAGGTTAAACTAATTGATTTATACCGAGAGAAACATTCGGATCTGCTCGATGATCAAAACAATGAAGGACAAATGACACCATTGATCTTAGCATGTATGCAAGGCAAAATCGAAATTGTTCAACATTTAATTGAAAACTATCATGTTAACGTCTTAGCAAAATGTTCGAATGGACATACGCCATTGCATTATGCTTGTCTAATATCGAGCTCGAATACAATTGAATTAATCGAATATCTCATGACACATGGATGCGATTATCAAAGTGTCGATCAGCCACGAGGCTCATTTTTGTATACAATTGTTCAGCATGGTGATCGAAAAGCTGTTTTATATTTTATTGATTATTGGCTGAAAACGAAGCCAAATATCAATGAAATTCATTATGATTCGACATTGTTGGATTTAGTTTACAATCGTTCACAACTTCATCATCACGATCTCGATAAGAAATATCTTCGACAATTATTCGAAGCCGGTGCTTCGTTCTATTCAGCTAATGTACCTTCGTATCCTTGTTCATTAGCTAATGATTGTCCACAATTTTATTTAATTCTACTCGAATATAATTGTTCGACAATCGGTGACAAACAATTATTTATTTTCAATCTTCTCAAAACACTTTCGATTCATCCGGATACGAACTTGTTAATCAACGAAAACAATCGCGAATTCATATCCGTTTGTGACTATGTTTATAAAGTTATTCAAATTGCACATTATTTCTATCGAGTCGAACATTTCTATGGAATTCTTTATCGACATATTCTTCCTCAACTTGCAAATCAACAATCAAGTGAAGATATGCAAAAGCTTACAAAACAAATCGATCAACTTCGATCACGTCCATTGAAATTATCCGAAATAACTCGTAAAAAAATTCGAATCGATCTTTCATCGCCAACGAGCAGCAAAATTCGACGAATACCCGTGACAAAATATCTCCTCGACTTTCTCGAACAAATTGAATGATTGTTTTTTTGATTTTGTACATTTATAAAAGCAAAAACTTTATTTTAAATAAAACAACATATTCGTTGAAGGCCAAACTATTGAGCAAATGCTAGTTTCGTTGTTGTTGGTGGTTATCACAAATCGAGAGGAAGATTTTCGTGATAATGATAATCGACTGTACTTGGTGAAATTGGTGGTAGTGTTCGTTGACGATTGTGTTCTTGATCTTGTTCGTCAACTCGAACACGATTTTCGTCTTTTTTAATTAAATTCGGATTTTGAGCGTACAATTCAGCGCCCCTAAACAGAATGATTGTTGAGTTCAAATCGAATTCGATCGATTTACTTACCAATACATCTGTTGAATTAAATATCGACAGCGATCGAGTTGAACACGAACGTTTCGTGGTACACGTGCGATTAAATGTCGAACGAGAAAAAGTATTGCATAGACCAAATGCTAAATAAATGAAATATCTCGACACCGAAACGAACAATCAAAATTCTTCTCACTTCGAACACAATCACAAATGCTAAACGTGCGACCATAACGTAATAGAACATATACGATCGTTTGTAATCATATGTATGATCCTATCGCAAAGATTTTAATTTATAAAAAAAAGAAACATAACAACATCACTACTACTTACAAGTCGATAATCTTTGTAATAACAAGTAGAAAAATCAATTTGTGAACGTATCTCGTTTGCTAATGTTGAATTACAATCGAATGATGATAGATGATGTGTTTGAGCAAATGGAAGAAAAAAAGTCGACTGTTTCGAAAGATCAATTAATCGTGATTCTAAAAATTCACATTCGAGCAATGTTCGATTGATTAAAAATGGAAAATCTCTCGTATGAAACGGTGCCAATGTATGATTAAGAAAGCCATTCAATGAGTAATTGCCCACTGTCCAATAGTAAACTTGTCGTGGAATGTATTCGGATGTAATGGCAATAAGAAATGCATTCGATAAGACAGTTAATTTAGCCATGAGATTTAATATTGAATTCCATGTACCAATGCCCATTGCACGACGAGCAACTGGTCGACGAAATTCTTTGACAACTTTCAGCGCATCGATACGTATTTCGAAAATATTGTTAATAACGGCGAATAAAGGTGCGAGAGGAAATGATAAACAAAAAAATGTAATAAAACCGAATTGTAAAATAATTTCGAGATATTCATAAAATAATGTTGTTAATTCAAATGGTTGTAGAAGAAAATCTTCTTCATATGAACGTATTAAATTCATTGTGAGAAATTCTTCATGTTCACGTTTCATTTTTGCATTACGTTCGTTGATCTGTCGAACTGTATGACGAAATTTAATTCGTTTTCGACACATATTCCATACTTTTGAAAAATAAAATTCCCAAATATTCGATATCAATTGTTTGCCAATCATAATAATGATTAACTGTATCGATAATTCCCAAACACAACCGCTAACATCGCATTCTTCAAAACGTAAAGCTTTCTCATATCGATCGAGATATGTCGGATGATAGATTATCAATGGTTTAATTAAAGCAATGTAAAATATACTAGCATAGTAATTCACAAATTGAAATAGAAACATTTTTATTGTTTAACTTGCTTCATAAGTACGATCAGTTCGATGTAATTCAGCGTTAGTTAACCAAATAGCGAGAATTTCATAGAAATATTGAAGAATTAAGATAATTATTAAATTAATCAGAGCTAAATTAAATGAACAAATGTGAAAAAAACACAACGAAAGACAAACAGACAGATAGACATACCGCCTGTGATGGGAACGATAATTGGTTTCCATCGATAGATCCACATTTCTCGATCAATTGAATTAAAAGCTGCCGAAACACTCAATCTATTCGAATCGAACATGAGATTCTTAGTATTTCTTCTTAACTTTTCTATTACCGATAAACGACTATGCCTGCAACAACCGAAAGAACAAGCAAAACCATAAATACAACAACGGAAAACGACGAACTAAATATAGATTATTCGTTGGTTCATCTTCAAAAAATAAAAATCCAATTTTACATACGTATAATAGAGAATCCGTTTATATGATGGAACGTATGGTTCAAGTTTATCCGTGACTTTATTCAGAATAGTTTTTTCGACGCGTCGTTCAAAGTCCGGTCTCAATGTTTCCGTTTCTTCGGCAATATCTGTCTGAAAACGAAAACGAATTCATACAGATTCATTTTTCTTTCTTTTTAACTTCAAATACCATATCCCATTCGAACTGTAGACGAACTTCTTCGCGTTGCCAAAGAAAATTCACACTCACAGCGAATATACTAATCATTATAGCGAATGCAACAGATGCAGAATTATCAAAAACATAGGACATCTAAACGAACGAATTCTTTTTTTGTTCCAAAAAGAAACGAATCATTCGAATCGATTACATACTTTAGCATTGAAACATGTTTCATTTAAAAACCAGTACGTTCGTCGATCCTATTGAAAATACTCGATACAAAAAAAAGAACAGGAAAACTTTTTTAATTTACAATTTTTGGACACATTAAATAGCTTGATGTTGAATTACAAATATCTAATGTTGGTCGATCATATTTCACTGACAGAAGTCCCCAAAGAAGAACGAATATGCCGAGAATTGACGGTATAATGAGCAAGGAATTGTACCAACCAAGCCAAGCGAAATAAAATGCTAGACGTTCGCCGTAATAATCTCGAATTTTACGAATCGGTTGAATACGAAATATATTAGTCAATTTTGCCCAACGATGATATAATTTCTAAAAAACTCGAAATTAAAATCATGTTTCTTTCTATTCGAACTCACCATTCGATCATTCCACGTTCGAGGATCGCCGGCATCTTGTTCGGAAATAAGTTGATCATGTAAAGGATATGCGGCTTCATAAACACCTTCCTCCAATAGAACTTCAATACCTACGAAAGCAAGAGAATATTATTTTGATTATCGAACCATCGCTTGATTTTTACCGGTATCTTTCATGCCTAGAAAAGATTTCCGTTTTTTTTTCTTTCTTTCTTTCTTTCTTTTTTTCAATTAAATCAATCATTTTACCTGCATGTCTCGTACTCGAAGTAAACGCTTCTTCAATTTTGAGTGTTTGTTTATCACTCGGTTCTACTTTATTAAAATGTCGATTAGTAAATATTGAATCAGTATTTATTGGCTCTTCTTTAGTATCATCGAGAGCTAAAAAAGAAAAAGCATATAAGCACCTTCATTCATATGTCAATCGAGATTTCAATAGGATTTCGTTAAAGCTAATTATGTGTTAGTCGAATCAAACTATATACATACAACTATTAAACGATAAAACAAGCATACTGTCTAGAATGTTTCATTTAGGTTGTTTTTTTTCTCACAGTAAAGATTGAGAACTTGTTAACGTACCGGTTTTAGGAGGTTCAAAAGAACGATAAGGACAACGAAGTAGAATCTCATAGACAAGACGATTTCGTTCGGCTGGTCGAAAGACTTCGTTGATATCACCAAAATGCTCTGCAAATCTTGAGAAAGATTTCAAATAGAATCTGTTTTTTTATTCGAAAAAAAAACAAGTCAACGAACCTATAATGAAGACTTTTCTGATAGCAAGCTGTAAAATACGATGTCCCATTGTTTGCTTTTGGAAATTCATCCGGATCTAAACGTGTCCATCGACACGGTAAACCTTGATCGAATAATCCAGGTTTTAATGGAGCTTTATTTTCGCTAAATGGTAATTTCACTTTTAGTTTCTCAGCCTATTGAAAAACCGAGAAGAAACATTAGAAATCGATTTCAATTGAAAATTGATCGTACAAGAACAAGTAGAATATGAAATGGTGCGTGAATTTTCACGAAATATCTTTCATCTTGTTGGACTTCATCTTGTTTCTACGAAAATCAATCGAATAAAAATTCATCTGTCTCTTGTCACAGAATATTTGTGTACTTTCGTATCATCTTCGGGATCTTGTAATTCAATTGGTTCTTCTTCTTCAATCGTTTGATTTACATTCGTATCTTGAGTATCTTTCTTCAAATGTGAACTGATTGTTTGCAAACGTAAGGAAACATGTCGTTGTAAAGTGGAAAATCCTCGAACGAGTGCGTAATTGCTTTCATCATGGTTCGTACTATCGTGAACATCAGCTGCTGTTTCAGCTTGACGAAGATTTAACAAATCATTTTCCTTGAAAGAAAGAAAAATAGTAAAATATCGATTTAAATTCGAAATTATGCAAAATACTTCGTCAGTTAATCGTTCTTCGACAACGATAAAACCTAATTTTCTAAGATGATCTTGAAAATATTGTCGATATTTGTCATGTTGCCGTTTAAATCGATGACGACGACGAAAATGATTCGAATGATAACGTGTATAAACAAGAATATAATCAATTGGAAGAAATTTTCCTTCGTGGAATATATGTTTCGTTCGATCGATAGACATCAATGGATTTCTATTTTCATTGGCTATCTAACATTGAATAAAAATAAAAAAAAGCATATATCTCGTATCGAATTATTCTCAAGTCGTTTACTGAATTGGAAGAACAATGAGGACGATGATCAACATCGATATTATTTCGATTCATTTCCAGTTGATTACCTTAAAAAGATCATATTAATAAATATTTCAATACGGATGAAATAGTCTATTGTTAATGACAGACACAACAGTAATCTATATCTCGAGAGAAAGAGAAAGCGAAGGAAATATATTTTGCTTTGCTTTCTATCTATTATTCAAGATAATGTTCGAATTCTCATTCGTGTTTTTTTGTTGTTAGGAATATATGTCTGTTAACGAAGCAAAAAAAAAAGAATTCACACATACACACAAAATTAGATCTATTAAGAAGTGTCGAATCGTATTCTATGAAAGCAATACTATTGATTCATTCGTTCGTTCTATCTATTTAGTTTGTCCTCGAGCATGTGCTCTCGATTATCGTCTTATTTCACAATCTAGACTATCAACAAAAAAAAAAGAAGTATTTCTTCACATTTTCTTTCCGATTTTTTATGTGTTAGATCTGTTGCGTGTATGTTTTTTTTCGGTCATTAGACACAGTTGTCTAATTCCCTTTGAAATCGAACTATGGCACATAAATTCTTCTAATAGCTCACCATGGATTAATACATTTTTTGGTTTGAGTTTTTTCATTTCTAATGATGAAGAATCGTTGTTAACCCTGTCTTCAACTACAAAGCCAATGATTAGTACTTCGTTCTTTCGTTTCTTCTTCAATGTTATGCGTAAGTATGAAAAGCAAACTGACGGATAGGAGTGAGAATAAATAATTAACTGAAGAAAGAGGAAGAAAGCTGTTATTTAACAGAATACCAAAGACGGAACGACAGGAATGAAATGATTCGCAGGAATCATGATGAATAGACACATCAGACCAAATTAATTCTAGAATAAGAAATATAATAACAACGAAAAGAAAATGAGAATAAGTGCTTTTGAAATATCAAAAGTTTTCTCTTTTCTCTTGAGGCACAAACCACGAAATGTTTCCATTCGAAAAATCAATCTAAAAATTTTCATTACACGTAAATCATTTCAAGTGAAAATAATTTTTCAATGATTTATTTAATAAATTCATATTCTCATATTCGAAAGATTTCTGCTACGTGCAAATATTTCATAATTGTATAATAAATAAATAAAACAAATATTTAAGAATAAAACGAACAGATGTTACCAATCAATTTTTAATCGAAAGATTTATTTTAATCCAACTAATCGTTTGTTGAAAATAAGCATCAGAAGATGGCGTCAAACGATGGTGAAAAAATGTTATGCCGATTTAATTCCAGATATTAATAGAATCACCTTTGCTAACCGATTTCCTTCTTCATCCAACAACTACTCAAGTTCATTCATCTAAATGATTATTCTGACCTATTCCCATCATGCTGAGTTTTTGATTATAGGGTTACAATTTAGAATTGTGTGCACACTGAACTATGAATCGAGATAGAATTAAATCGTTTTTATTTTATGTCAACTTATGATTTATTCCCAAACAAATATTAGAAAAGGAAGTTCTAGCTTGTTTAGACATTTGTTAATATAAAAGCATAAGAAATATGCCGAGATTAATCAATCTAAAAGCGACTAGGTTAGTGTTTAAAAAATGGAATGATAACGAAGTGCACAAAATATGAAAAACAAAAAGAGCGGAAATATTCAGTGCAATAAAAGAGAACAAAAAAGAAAGAAAAAGAAAAGAATAATATATTGTCAGTATGATTTTGTATATTTAAACGAACAAAAGTACTTCACGGAATAAATGTGCCAAATCATCTGCAACATGTGGCCATGCCATTTGACGACCGAATCTATATGCTTGACGTCGTGCTACATTACGTACTTGATGATCTTGAACGACTTTAACTATTGTGGAACTCATTGAGTTAGCATCATTGAATGGTACAAGAAATCCACGACCATCATTTAACAATTCTTTTGCATATAAATATGGAGTTGAAATAACAGCTTTACCTAACCCAACGGCCCATGAA
>Ga0209960_1002149_pt1 | contig 20950 bp, 22 predicted proteins | sample ThiBiot_500_plan_2_FD_183947 | JGI IMG/M metagenome (GOLD analysis project Ga0209960, IMG submission 183947) | Wastewater bioreactor microbial communities from Cape Town, South Africa - Thiocy_expt_500_plan (SPAdes) | ecosystem: Engineered > Bioreactor > Thiocyanate-remediating >...
AAAGCTTTAAATGTTCTGATACCAATGCTGCAGAAACAAGGTTATCATTTTACAAGTCTTACAAATATCCTTCACAAAAGTAAAAATGAATTGATGCCGGCTGTTCCAAAAACCAAGGCTTATTATATCATGCAGCTTAATCTATTGCTTGCAACAGTCATCTACGGGGTTAGTCATTTTCTGGTCGCATTGTTTATGATCTTTATCGGATTAGGAATTGTCCGATTAATCCTGATGATCTACTGGGCAATACGGGAATATCAAAAGGAAAAAAAGCTTAATAATCTGTCAGAACAAAAAAACTATCCCAAAGTTTCGATCATTGTTCCGGCTTATAACGAGGAAGTGAATATTGTTTCATCATTACAAAACCTATTGCACCAGACTTATCCGGATTACAATATCGTCTTTGTGGATGATGGAAGCCGTGATAATACTTTGCAAAAAGTAAAAGAATCATTTGCTGATACCGAAAAAATAAAAATACTGACCAAGGTGAATGGAGGAAAGGCAACCGCGCTTAATTTTGGTATTTCTCACACAGATGCAGAATATGTTGTTTGCATAGATGCGGATACAAAACTTGAAAAGAATGCGGTAAAATATCTCATCGCAAGATTTTTAGATACGGAAAAAGAAAATATTGCTGCTGTCGCAGGAAATGTGAAAGTGGGAAACCGCGTGAACTGGCTCACAAAATGGCAGTCAATAGAATATACAACCAGTCAGAATTTTGATCGTCTGGCCTACGCAAATATCAATGCAATCACAGTAATTCCAGGAGCGATTGGTGCATTTAGAAGATCGGTGATTAATGAGGTTGGAGGTTATTCTTCTGATACATTGGCGGAAGACTGCGATTTGACAGTCAGGATTTTGAAAAAAGGTTATCACATCGCGAATGAAAACCGTGCAGTGGCTGTAACCGAAGCGCCGGAATCTGTCAAGCAATTCCTAATGCAGCGTTTCCGTTGGACTTATGGAATCATGCAAATGTTTTGGAAACAAAAGGAAACGTTTTTGAACCCAAAATATAAAGGGCTTGGACTTTGGGCAATGCCGAATATTTTACTGTTTCAATATATTATTCCATTATTTTCACCTTTGGCTGATTTGATAATGTTCTTTGGGATTTTATCGGGAAATGGGCACAAGATTTTTATTTATTACCTGATATTTCTTTTGGTAGATGCTTCGTTGGCATTTGTAGCTTTCGTAATGCAAAGGCAAAAATGGACGGATCTATTCTACATCATTCCGCAGAGATTTGGCTACCGTTGGCTGATGTATATTGTGCTATTCCGAAGTTTGAAACACGCATTGCAAGGTGAGATGCAGACCTGGGGTTTCCTGAAAAGAACAGGTAATGTAAAAGAGCTAATAGCTGAAAACTGAATCGAATAAAAATAAATACTAATGATTTCTTGCATTGGTCATTTTGAGATGCATAATTCTGGCAATATTGAGTGCTCTTGTAATGGCGTTTTCAGCATTTTCACCTTCAAAATTGTCATGAATCGTTTTTTCCCAAACCTGTAGCCAACGGTTAAAATGTTTTTCTTCCATAGCAACAATATCATTAATTGGAAAATGTTTTGCCATCGGCTGACCTTCATAAACGGGGTTTCCTAAAAGAATACTTTCCCAAAAATTATACATCTTTGGAAGATGATGGTTGAGCTCAATCTTTGCAATATCTGTGAAAAAAAATCCGATGAGGTCGTCTTTTATAACCCGATCATAGAATTCTTTAACCAGATATTCCACATCTTCTCGCGTTGTAATATCATTCATAATTACAAATTTACGGATTTCGCAACGGCTTGAAAATAAGATTAATGTCAGTTTTTTGTATATTTGATAAAAGCATCAGGATGTACACATTCACTATTTTACCGGCTTTAGTTGTTTTGGGATTTATTTCAATTACACTGTATAAACATTTTGTAAAGAAAAACAAGCAAGATTTAAAATCTTCATTTCTATTTGTATTAGGATTCTCAGTTCTTTGGGGCGGAATATATTATTTAGTGTTTTCCTGAGAAAACTACTAATTTTGCAAAATGGATCTTGATTTCTATAAAAAACTAGCACAACAAAAACAGAAGGAACACCAAAAGTTTCTAGATGGGCTCAAAAAGAAGCCACCTAAAAACCTTGATTATGTTGTTTTAGAAAAACACGAAGAAACTTTCGGAGAGATCGATTGCCTTAGTTGTGCTAACTGCTGTAAAACCACAGGTCCGCTTTATACAGAAAAAGACATCGAAAGAATCTCAAAACATCTGCGGATGAAGCAAGCCGATTTCGAGTCAAAATTCCTTAGGATTGATGAAGATAATGACAAAGTGCTCCAGAATCTGCCTTGCTTTTTCCTGAATGGAGACAACACTTGTTCCATCTATGATGTACGTCCAAAAGCCTGCCGGGAGTATCCTCATACAGATCGAAAGAAAATCTATCAAATCAATAATCTTACAATCAAAAATACTTTGATCTGTCCAGCAACTTATGTTTTTGTTGAAAAAATGAGAAAGGCACTGGAAAAATAAAATATACTAAAGTTTTCCCAAAAATCTTATAATTTCTAAATTCAATATCATCTTGGTTTGATGTTTGGTCTTGATAATCAACACTAAAATAATTATTATGAAAAATTTAATGGCAGGCGCTATGTTGATTTTCGGAACTGTACTTCTGACGGCGCAAGTAACACCAAAACAAGACACAACAAGAACGAAATCGGAGAAAAAGATGAATAAAAAATCTCCGCAAACTGCTCAGCCAAACAATGGTATGAACAGAACGATTGATACAACAGGGCAGAATAGCAATAATAATTGGAATCAGCCTAAAACCACAACCAAAAAAGACACAGTCTGGAACAAGTCGCAACAGCCGACAACCAGATAAAAAAAGGAGCAAATCAATTGCTCCTTTTTTTGTTTATGCTTTCCATTCAACCACCGCTTTTATAAAAGCTTCGGCATTTTCTACAGGGATATTTGGTAAAATCCCGTGTCCGAGGTTGACGATGTATTTGTCTTTCCCAAAACGGTTAATCATTTCGTGAACCATTTTTCTTATTGTTTCCGGCTTAGAATGTAATCTTGATGGATCAAAATTCCCTTGCAAAGTCACTGCGTTATTCGTGAATTGTCTCGCTAATTCCGGAGTGATTGTCCAATCAACACCAACAGCAGAAGCTTTAGATTTTGCCATATCTTCCAATGCAAACCAACAACCTTTTCCGAAAACTACAACGTGAGTTAACGGAGCAAGCGCTTCAACAATCTGATTGATATATTGCCAGGAAAACTCCTGATAATCTGCAGGCGAAAGCATTCCGCCCCAAGAATCGAAAACCTGAACCGCAGAAACACCTTTTTCAACTTTTCTTTTCAGATAAGCAATTGTAGTATCTGTGATTTTTTGCAAGAGTTTGTGCGCCGCTTCTGGTTGTAGAAAACAAAAAGACTTCGCAATATTGAAATCCTTAGAACCTCTGCCTTCTATGCAATAACAGAAAATCGTCCAAGGCGAACCGGCAAAACCAATCAGAGGAATCTCATTGTTCAGTTTTTCCAAAGTCATTTCTATTGCATCAAAGACATAACCCAAAGTGTCATTTACATCCGGAACGATGACGTTATCAACTTGTTTGGCGGTTCTGATAGGTTCATCCAGCCAGGGTCCAACGGATTCTTTCATTTTGAAATCGATGCCCATTGCCTGCGGAACCACCAAAATGTCGGAGAACAAAATCGCGGCATCCAAAGGAAATCTTCTGATCGGCTGAACCGTGATCTCCGAAGCCAGTTCCGGCGTCTGACATCTTGTGAAAAAATCGTATTTGTCACGCAAAGCGATGAATTCCGGCAAGTATCTTCCTGCTTGTCTCATCATCCAGACTGGCGGTCTTTCCACGGTTTCCCCGCGAAGCGCTTTTAAATATAGATCGTTTTTAATCATTTTATATATTATTTTTGGGCGCCTTTATCCGCCTTCCACTCCCGCTTTTTTCTTTTTAAACAAAAAGAAAAAGAGCTCCGTTCAAGTCGGGGGGCGCTTCGCAAAATACAACTTTAGCCTTTCAAATCAAATCAGCATTGTCATACTGAGCCTGTCGAAGTAGCTTTTAAAATCAAATTCAATAAGTCAGCTAAAGTGTTTTTCGAGCTTGTAATTATTTTATTATCAGTCAGCTTTTCCAATTCGGAAGTCGTTGTTTTTCCAATCGAAAAAATCTTCACGCCATCCAAACTATTAAACTTTGCAAAACTACGAACTCCACTCGGACTGAAAAAAACAATCGCCTGATATTTCTCATCGATTTTCGGGTAAAGTAGTTCCGTTTTATAAACAGGGAGTTTTTTGTAAGAAATGTTCTGCAGAGGAAGCCTTTTGTCCAAAATATCAATCGCAATATTACCACAAAAATGCAGAAATTTTTCATTCACAGAATTTTCAACAATGAATTGCGAAAGTTCACTCGCATTCTTGCAAAGTTTAAAAGCCCCGAAATTATGTTTCCTCAATTCTTTTTTCGTCTGCGAACCGACAACGTAGATTTTGTTATAATTTTTTGGCTCTGTAAAATTCTCATTAGGTTCAAAACCATTCTTAAAAAAGGCTTTAACACCATTCACGCTTGTAAAAATCAGCGAATTGTTTTTTAAACCGAAAGTTTTAGTTTTTAAAATTTCAGTATGAATGACTTCAACAAAATCAACCGAAAAATCTGTTCCCAATTTCTCGGAAACTTTTTCTTTGTCCAATGATTTTGTAAAAAGGATTTTCATTGTGCGGATTTTTAACACAAAGCTCACAAGGTTTTTTCACAAAGAACACAATATTAATACTTAATAAATGAATCTATTTGTGAACATTGTGTAAAATTTTTGTGCCTTTGCGGTTTAATATTTTACAGGCTTTTTCGGATTTCATCCATCAATTCCTTGCCTCCATTTTTCAGAACTTCCAAAGCAATTTTCTCTCCGAAGTTTTCAGAATCGTTCCAATCAAAAATCTCATCGGTTTCGATGCAGTTTTTCCCATCAAGGGAACAAAGTCTTCCCAGGAATCGGATTTGTCCGTCAACCATTTCAGCTTTTGCGCCAATCGGAGCAGTACAACCACCTTCAAGCGTTTTTAGAAATTCTCTTTCTATCGCTACACAGATTTCGGTTTCTTTATGAGAAATCGATTTTAAAGATTCGTTTAATTCTTTATTATCAGACAAAATTGCGATCGCAACAACCCCTTGCGAAGGTGCTTGCAATAAGAACGGAATCTGTTCGTAGTGGATATCCAGATTCATTCTTTTGATTCCTGCCAAAGAAAAAATAGTTGCATCGGCGATGCCGTCGTCCAGTTTTTTCAAACGTGTCTGAACATTTCCTCTGATATCCGTGAATTCGGTTTCAGGAAATTCCTTCAGCCAGAACGCCCGTCTTCTCAAGCTGCTGGTCGCGATTTTCAGAACTTCCAAATCCAAAGGTTCCGCATCATTATTTCTTACCAAAACATCTTCAGGGAAATCTCTTTCCAAAACCGCAGAAATCCGAATGTTTTGTGGCAATTGGGTAGGAACATCTTTGAGAGAATGGACGGCTATGTCTATTTCTTTATTTAATAAGGCAATATCCAAATCTTTCGTGAAAACACCGGTAATCCCCAGTGCATAGAGCGGTTGGTCAAGATTTTTGTCTCCGGAACTCAGGATAGGAACAATCTCGGTTTCAAAACCTAATGCTTTAAGTTTTGATTCAACTTCGTGAGCCTGCCAAAGTGCAAGCGGACTATTTCTCGTTCCTATTCTTATTGTTTTCATAAGATTCTTGTTTATGAATATCCAGGATTTCCTCCATTAATTTAGTGACTTCGTTCGCCCGCAAAGGATTTTCCAGGATGTATTTTGCAAATCGATTGGTTAGTTTTTGCACCAGTTTGTTAGACAATTCCATATCTTCAATTTTAGCATAATTGAATTTTTTATGGATGTTGTGCATTTCATGTTCCTCAATCTGTTTCAAAGAGTTTTTGAACTGATTGATATTCGGAGCCAGTTTTCTCTTTTTTTCCCAATCTACAAATTCCTTTGCCATTTCTTTGATAATGCTTTCGGCTTTCGGAATTTCTTTTTTTCGCTGTTCCATCGTTTGTTTGATGGTTTGCGAAAGTTGGTCAACATCAATCAGGGTTACATTTTCCAGCTCACCTATTTCCTTCTGAACATTATTCGGAATCGATAAATCGATGACCAGCATTTCTTTATCTTTTGGAAAATTGGTTTCGTCAATAATATATTTCTGCGCGCCTGTTGCTACAATCAGAACGTCAGTTTGCTTCAGCTCTTCCGGAAACAGATTGAAATCAATTTGTGGGATTTTATATTTATCAGCAATTTTCTCAGCTTTTTCAAAAGAACGGTTAGCTATTTTGATTTTCGGCTGATAGATATGTTTTACGAGATTTTCAATTGTATTTTGTCCGATTTCTCCAACACCCAAAAGAAGAATATTCTTCTCGTGAATATGCCTTGTATTATTCAGTATATAATGAACGGCGGCGTAGGAAACAGAAGCCGAACCTGTACTGATTCCGGTTTCATTCTTGATTCTTTTGGATATTTGAATCGATGAATTAATTGCTCTCTCAAGATATGGATTAGAAAAGTCCTTATATTTTTTGAACCGCTGATAAGCATTTTTGATTTGGGAAACGATCTCAAAATCACCGATAATCTGACTTTCCAGACCTGCTGCAACGCGGAAAAGGTGGAAAAGCGCATCTTCGCGCTGGATCACATTCACATATTGTAAAAAATCTGAGAGGCTGACACCAACCGTATCGCAGTATAGCTCTGCGATGTGAAGGTAATTTTTGGTCGTTGAATAAATCTCCGTTCTGTTACAGGTAGAAACCACAAAAGCGTCACCATAGTCCTGCTCGTGGATTTGGTTGACAAACGACTTGATGTGTTCATCAAAAAATGCAAATTTTCCACGAGTTTGTGCATCAGCTTTTTCATAACTGATGCTGAGAACGGCAAAATCAGAAGTTTGATGGAATTTATTTTTTTGGCTCATTTTCAGTTGGCAAATTTACAATTTTTAAAACTAAGAGCGTTTATGAATATCATTTTGAAAAATTGACAAAATCTATAAACTTTATCAAAATTAACAACAGATTTTCAAGGATGTAATTAAGTTGTTGAAGTTTTGATATGATGGAAATATTTTGGACTGATTTTTATAAACCTGCAGCTTCAAATTTTAATAAAATTTTAACCAAATTATTTTGAATTGAATATATAGAATGAGTCTAAATTTATATCTTTGTAAACTTAACAATTATTGAACGGAAATGGGTTTATTGGATATGTTCACGCAGGAGATTGCGATTGACTTAGGTACGGCGAATACGCTAATTATACATAACAACAAAATTGTTGTGGATCAGCCTTCTATCGTTGCGATAGAGCGCTCTTCCGGGAAACCGATTGCTGTTGGAGAACAGGCAAAACATATGCAGGGGAAAACTCACGAGGATATCAAAACAATCCGCCCGTTGAAGGATGGCGTTATCGCCGATTTCCACGCTTCCGAACATATGATTAAGGAATTCATCAAACAGATTCCTGGTATCAAAGGGAAGCTTTTTCAACCCGCGTTAAGAATTGTTATTTGCATCCCGTCCGGCATTACTGAGGTTGAGAAAAGAGCGGTAAGAGACTCTGCCCAGAAAGTTAATGCGAAAGAAGTTCGTTTGATTTATGAGCCGATGGCGGCCGCAATAGGAGTTGGGATTGATGTTCAGAAACCAGAAGGTAATATGATTATCGATATAGGTGGCGGTACAACAGAAATTGCCGTGGTTGCACTTGGCGGGATTGTTTGTGACAAATCTGTGAAAATCGCAGGGGATGTTTTCACGAACGATATTGCTTATTACTTAAGAACGCATCATAATTTATATATCGGGGAAAGAACAGCGGAAAGAATCAAATTGGAAGTTGGTTCAGCAGTTGAAGAATTGGATGTTCCGATTGATGATATTCCTGTACAAGGTCGTGATTTGATTACCGGAAAGCCGAAGGAAATTATGGTCAACTATAAAGAAATTGCAAAAGCGTTGGATAAATCAATCATCAGAATCGAGGATGCGGTGATGGAAACTTTATCTTTGACGCCTCCGGAACTGGCTGCCGATATTTACAAAACGGGTATTTATCTTGCTGGGGGTGGTGCTCTTCTGAGAGGTTTGGCAGACAGACTTCACAGAAAAACAGGACTTCCTGTTTTCGTTGCAGAAGACCCATTAAGAGCTGTTGTAAGAGGAACAGGGATTGCTCTTAAGAATATGGATAAATTCAATTTCTTAATTAAATAATACAATTATCTGTAAAATTTGAATGAAGTTTGACAGTGTCAAATAACAGTCATTTATAATTTTTCAATTATCATTTATAACTTTAGATGGGTGCTTTGCTGAGATTTTTTTCAAAGAATGCATTGTTTGTGTTCTTTATATTCTTACAATTGGTGGCAATTGTACTGATATTCAGCAAGAACTCTATGCAACAAAGTTTCCTGGCGGCAAAAACTGCGGCCTTTAATTCCTGGGTTTCAGGTTACATTGATGAAGGAACATCGTACCTGAAATTAAAACAAATCAATGAAGACCTTGTTACTCAGAACAAAGCTTTGATGAAAGAACTTTACGGAAAAGAAAAGTTGGATAAGCCGGTTTTCAGAAGAGTTTATGATACCATCGGAGGTGGGCAGATTTATACCTTTGTTGATGGTGAGGTTGTTTTCAATAGCATCAATAGAAAAGATAATTACTTTACAATCAATAGGGGACGCTTGCAAGGCGTTAGTTCCAAAATGGGTGTGATTGCGCCTCGCGGAATTGCCGGAATCGTTATTAATACAACGGATAACTATTCTTTGGTACAATCTGTTTTGAGTACCAATAAAATCAAAATCAGTGCTTCGCTTAAGAAGTCCGGCTATTTCGGGACGTTATCCTGGAAAGGTGATGATTCTAGAACGATGACCTTATCAGATATTCCTAAATATGTTCCGCTAAAAGTTGGCGATACTGTTGTGACCGATGGAAAATCATCTATTTTTCCGGCAGGAATTATGGTTGGTACGGTTGCCGGTTACCAGGTTGATAGCAAAACAGGATTCTGGGATGTGTCTGTAGAGTTAAGCGAAAAAATCGGAAAATTGAGTACGGTTTACGTTGTAAGAAATCTCAAAAAATCAGAAGTTCAGAAAATAGATGATACTTTAAAAGCTCAAATTAAAAAAGATGGTCAGTAGAAACATTGCATCCGACTTGCTTTTGATAGCATTGCTTACAGCTTTTCAGGTTTTCATTCTGAACAGAATTGCTTTGTTTGGTCAATACATTCCTGTGCTTTATCCTGTTTTTGTGATGTTTTATCCGTTTTTCCGAAATCAGTTCCAGTTTTTAGGATTGAGCTTTCTATTAGGATTGTGTGTGGATGCGTTTTTAGGAACCTGGGGGATTAATGCTTTTGCAACAACGGTTATCGCATATTTTAGAACAATTATATTCCGGACATCTACGGATACAACGACGGATTTTTTCTCTTTCCAAAGTATCCAATGGACACAGTTCATATTTTTTATTATCACGAGTATTTTTATTCACCAATTTTTGGTACAGTTCATCGAATTTTTTAAATTCAACAGGTTCTTTGAAATTTTATTTAATGTAATAGTAACCAGTATAATTTCGTTCGTATTTATATTAGCCTATACATTAGCATTTAAAATCAAGCAAAAAGTCTGAAACCGAAAAATGTGTATAAAAAAACAATCCAAATTTTCTTTGACATGGAGGTTGCATATGTCCTCTTAAAAAAATAGAAAGGTACATATGAAATCACAATATCTCAGAATTATTCTCGCCCTTTCTGTCATTGCACTAATATTTATTGCAAGGTTGTCGTATTTGCAATTATTTACAGACAGATATGCGCTTAATGCAGCCAATACTTCCATTAAAATCGAATATGTCATTCCGCCAAGAGGTGTTATTTTTGACAGGAACGGAAAAATTCTTGTAGGTAACCAGCCGGCATTTGAGATTTCTTACACAGCGGCACTATTAAAACCGGATTTTGATACGCTTGGATTCTGTAAGCTCGTTAACATCTCAAAACCGGAATTCATCAAAACGATGAAAAATATTGAGAAAGAGAAATATTATTCCCGATTGACACCAATGACTTTTATGAAGAATCTGAGTCGTGAGGATATGGCGAGAATTCAGGAATTGATATTCAAATACCCTGCTTTTAGTATTGTTCCCCGTCCGCAAAGACAATATGAAATCAACACTTCTGGAAATCTTTTAGGCTATACCAATCAGGTTAATGATAGTGATATCAAGAAGGACTCATTGTATTATCTACCCGGAGATATTGCTGGAAAAAGTGGAATAGAAAAAGCTTACGAAAAAGAACTCCGTGGTGAAAAGGGGATGAAATATATCCAGAAAGATATTCGCCAAAGAAGCATCGGCTCATATAAAAACGGAGAACTTGATAAAGAAGTGGTTACAGGAAAAGATTTGACTTTAACCATCGATTACGATCTGCAAAGAATGGCCGAAGAAATGCTCGTAAACAAACATGGAGCAATCGTGGCAATTGATCCTAATAATGGCGAGATTCTAACAATGGCAACCGGCCCCGACATCGATCCGAATCTTTTTACAGGACCAAATAAATCCAGGAATCTCTATCGATTGGCTAACGATACTATATACGAAAACAAACCAACGTTTGACCGTTCTGTTCAGGCGGCTTATCCTCCTGGATCCACATTCAAATTGCTGACTGCGCTTGCCGCTATGCAAATGGGTGTAATGACAGACAAAACGGTTTTTCCTTGTGGAGGTGGTTTTAATTACAGAGGTCTGAGAATCAAAGGTCATGGTGGCGCAGACCCATTGATTCCGTCAATTCAGGTTTCTAGCAACTGTTATTTCAGTTATGCTTACCTTAATATCATTAATAAATACCCGGGAAATCCATCGAAAGGCGTTGATGAATGGAAAAAGATCCTTAACAGCTTCGGCGTTGGAGAATTTTTAAATAATGACTTAGCGGTCGGTGCAAAAGGTAGAATTCCATCCGGAGAATTCTATGAGAAAAGAATGGCACACATCTATAAAGCCAGCGGTTCTAAAAAAGATCCTAAAAACTGGGATCCATTAGCAACGGGAGCAATATTCAACGGAATGGGGCAGGGCGATGTATTGCTTACTCCAATTCAAATGGCCAACTTTGTGGCTGCTATTGCTAACAAAGGCTGGTATTATACGCCTCATATTGTTAAATCGATTGACGGAAAACCAAATCCCGACCCAAGATTCAAGAAAAAGCATTATACATTGGTTCAGAACCCTCAGTTTTATAATGTTGTAATTCAGGGTATGGAAGCCGTAATGCTGAGAGGAACAGGGCGTGGGCTGATGTCCAAAGATTTCACTCAATTGGCCAAAACAGGAACAGCGCAGGTTCCGCAAGGAAAGGATAACTCTATTTTTGTTTTAATTGCGCCGGCTGATAAACCAAAGATTGTTGTAGCTGCCGTTATGGAACACGCAGGATTTGGTGCAACCTGGGCTGGTCCGGCTTGTACAACGATTGCTGAAAAATATATCACAGGAGAACTGAAGAGAGAACACCTTTATAAGAAAATGATTACCTCCAGTTTTATGCCGGAGTATAAACGTCAGTATATTGCCGATATGAAAAGAAAAGGCTGGTACAAAGAACCTCCCGTAGATTCTGTGAAACTCAAGAGGATCAAAGACAGCCTGCAGGCAATTAATGAAAAAAAACTGAAAAAAGACAGCTCAAAAGTTAAACCTTTAAAATCTGGTGCAAGATGAAGTGGGCAGAAGGTATAGATAAATTAGGGATTGGACTTTACATCCTTTTATGTGTTTTCGCAATAGTTAACATCAATAGTGTTGATGCAGGTCTGGGAAAGAAACAAATGATTTTCTTCGGGATCTCATGCTTTGTCGGATTGATTATATTCTTCATGCGAACAAAGTTTTTCGAGAATATGTCAGCGATCATCTATGTTGGAGGCGTTTTATTACTGGTCGGGCTTTTCCCTTTCGGAACGGAAATCCTGGGACAGAAAAACTGGTACAAATTTGGAGGATTTACAATGCAACCGGTAGAATTTGCAAAAATCGGAACCGCTCTTATGCTGGCAAATTATGTCTCGAACCCTGATTTTAATCTCAAGAACAGAAAGGTTCTTTATACCTCCCTGGCAATTGTTGCCATTCCCGGAGTTGTTGTTTTGATGATTCCCGATGTTGGTTCTCTTCTTGTATTTTTTGCATTTTTAATGGCGCTTTACAGAGAAGGACTTTCCGGTTGGTTATTCGGTGTGATATTTATTTTTGCAGCCGTTTTTTTGGTTTCAATTGCTGTTAATCCGTTATATGTCGTAATTGCAATTCTCATTATAGCCGCCATTTTTGTTTTTCTTAATTTCTATTCTATACAGGGAAATGTAATGTACATCATTGCAATTGTTCTTACAGTTGGTGTTCTGAGCGCACTATCTTACGGCTCACCTTATATATTAACAAAGTTGCCAAAGCATCAACGTGAGAGAGTTGAGGTTTTATACAAAGGTGAAAAAGCATTTCGTGATACATCGGGATATAATTTGCTCTACTCAAAAACAGCAATAGGTTCAGGTGGACTTACGGGAAAAGGCTATAAGCAAGGCTCTGTGACACAAGGCAAATTTGTTCCCGAACAGGAAACCGATTATATCTTTTGTACTGTTGGTGAAGAATGGGGTTTTCTAGGCAGTACAATTCTTATACTTTGTTATGCCATTTTTATCGGAAGGATCTATTATCTGGCGGAACAGCAAAAATCCACCTTCAACCGTGTTTTTGGCTATTGTTTCGCATCCATATTATTGATTCACTTTGCCATAAATCTTGGAATGGTTATGGGACTTTTTCCAACTGTTGGGATTCCGTTGCCATTTTTCAGTTACGGTGGAAGTTCGCTTCTGGCATTTTCCATTATGACTTTTATTTTCTTTAAACTCAATTACGCAGACAAAAACAGCCTCGTATAAACGAAGCTGAATGTTTTTTGTATAATTAAATTGAATTAATTCTTAACCAAAACCAGATATTCCAAAGGCTTCAGATTAATAACTGTCTTTTCAGAATTAATATTAAAGATTTTTCCTGTAAACAATTCTCTGTACTGCCCATAATAATATTTGGTATCAACAGAGGTGGGGAGACTTTTATCGGAAAAATTGAAAATAGATAAAACTGCATCGTCGTTCTTCTCTCTGTAAAAGGATAAAACATCATTCATCTGGTTGTTGGTTACTCGGATCATTTCTCCACCCCATTTTCCGTTCCAGAGCGCTTGATTCTTATGTTTCAAATCAAATAATTTCTGATACATACCATAGAATTTGTGGTCTTTCCAAACGATTTCATCTTTCTCAAAAAACGCAAGACTTCTGTCCAATCCTGCTTCTTGTCCGCTATAGACCAGAGGCATTCCGTTGGCAGTTCCGCAAAGAGCCATTGCCGTTTCCAGGCCTTTTCCGAAATTAGAAAACTGATTGCCTTCCCAGGAATTTTTATCGTGATTATCTGTGAATAACATTCGGTAAGAATCGTAAGGGAAGCTCCCAACATCGTGCGCCATATATTCGTATAAAGCATTGGCGCCCTTTCCGCCAGTTGTCGCCAGTTTTAGTTTGTCCCAAAGCGACCAAGAATAGGTCATGTCAAATGATTTTCTGTAAAGATCGCGGGATTCCCATTCGGCCAGCATAAAAACAGGTTTGATCTGGTCAAGCTCTTCTCTTGCATTTTCCCAAAAATCAACCGGAATAAAACCCGCAACATCACATCTGTAACCATCGATATTAGCTTCTTTCACCCAATATTTAAGAGCGCCGGTCATATATTCCCGGAAGTCCGGATTGTTATAATCGAAATCGATGACATCATCCCAATCGTACCAAGGTGTCGGTTGGAAGTTTCCTTCTCTCGATTTTGTGTACCAGTCCGGATGTTCTTTTGCTAAAGGATTGTCCCAGGCAGAATGATTTCCTACCCAATCGATAATGACATACATTCCCATCGAATGGATTTTGTCAACCAAACTTTTCAGATCGTTCAAAGTTCCGAAATCAGGATTAACCCCTTTGAAATCTTTTACTGAATAATAACTTCCTAATTTTCCTTTTCTATGTACTTCTCCAATGGGATGAATCGGCATCAACCAAAGAATATCAACGCCCATTTTTTTGAGTCGTGGCAGATGTTTTTCAAATGCTTTGAAAGTACCTTCTTTGGTATACTGTCGGATATTAACTTCGTAAATTGTTGCATTTTTGCTCCATTCCGGATGTTTGAGCTGCACGTAGGGCTTTGGCTGATAACGGGAGTCTTTGTTCTGCGACATTCCCAGAAACGGAATTAGCAGAATCAAGAGAAGATATTTTAATGAATTCATAAGGTTGATATATTTTATTAAAATTAAAAAAATGCTTCACTATGTTTTTAATTTATTTTAATATTTTTTCTCTCATTAATTTCGCAGCCAAAGTCTCAACCCAACTAGAGGTTGTGTCAACCAAACAAGGCATCGTTCAAAAAAACAAAGGTTCGTTTCAATCGGACAAAGCACAGATTCAGTCCAACAAAGCATCGGCCGTATAAAAATAAAAAAGCATCCCGAAATTTGAGATGCCTATATTAAATTTATTTTTCCAATCAGGATTAAGAATACATCTGCTCCTGTAATTCTTTGATTTTTTTGTCTCCAAGATATTCGTCGTAAGTCATATCTCTGTCTATGATTCCTTTCGGCGTCAACTCGATGATTCTGTTACAGACAGTTTCCAACAATTCGTGGTCATGAGAAGATAACAGGATGTTACCTTTGAAGTTATTCAAAGAGTTGTTCAAGGTTGTAATACTTTCCAAATCCAGGTGATTGGTTGGCTCATCCAAAAGAAGAACATTAGCTTTCTGAAGCATCATTCTACTGAACATACAACGCATTTTCTCACCACCGGAAAGCACTTTACAAGATTTTAGAGCCTCGTCTCCGGAGAACAACATTCTTCCCAAGAAACCGCGCATAAACTCTTCGTGTCTTTCCTCATCATTCTTTGTGAATTGTCTCAGCCAATCTACCAGATTAACATCATCCTGGAAGTAATCTGTGTTGTCCAAAGGCATATAAGATTGATTGGTGGTTACACCCCAATTATAAGTTCCTTTGTCCGCTTCAGTCGTTCCGGAAATGATTTGGAAAAACTCTGTAATAGCCAATGAATTTCTGGAGATAACAGCTACTTTATCCCCCTTTTTAAGGTTTAGGTCGATGTTTGAGAACAGTAATTCACCGTCTTTTGTTTTTTCAAGACCTTTCACATCCAGAATCTGGTCGCCAACTTCTCTTTCGATATCGAAAATAATGGCCGGATAACGTCTTGAAGAAGGTTTGATATCATCGATGTTCAGTTTGTCAATCATCTTTTTACGTGCAGTTGCCTGTTTAGCCTTCGCTACGTTGGAACTGAACCGTGCGATGAAGTCCTGTAATTCTTTTTTCTTTTCTTCTGCTTTTTTGTTAGCCTGAGCTCTTTGTCTTGTTGCTAACTGAGAAGCCTGATACCAGAAGGAGTAGTTACCTGTGTATAGGTTTAATTTTGAATAATCTAAGTCTCCAATGTGTGTACAAACGGCATCTAAGAAGTGACGGTCGTGAGATACTACAATTACGGTATTTTCATAATCTGCTAGGAAATCTTCCAACCAGGCAATTGTTGAGATATCCAGGTCATTGGTAGGCTCATCCAGAATTAGAACGTCAGGGTTACCGAACAATGCCTGAGCTAGCAAAACTCTTACTTTGTCCTTATTTTCCAGTTCCGACATCATTTGGTAATGCATGTCATCTTTGATCCCAACGTTAGAAAGCATTGTTTGCGCATCAGCTTCGGAGTTCCAGCCGCCCATTTCGTCATAGATAACACCTAGTTCACCCGCTTTGATTCCATCTTCATCTGAGAAGTCTTCTTTTGCATAAAGCGCATCCATTTCTTCTTTGATCTCGAAAAGTCTTTTGTTTCCTCTAAGAACGGTTTCTAATACGGTGAAGTTATCGTAAGCGAAGTGATCCTGCTCCAGAACAGACATTCTTTTTCCCGGCTCCAAAGAAACGTTACCGGATGTGGATTCCTGCTTTCCACTTAATATTTTAAGAAATGTAGATTTCCCGGCACCGTTGGCACCGATTATCCCATAACAATTTCCTTTCGTGAATTTTATATTAACTTCGTCAAAGAGAACTCTCTTTCCGAACTGTAATGATAAATTAGATACTGTTAACATATAGTTTTGTAAATTTGCCAGCAAAAATACGAAAATAAGTTGGGATAGTGAAGTGTCACCAAGCATTAACATATGAAAGTTAAAATCGAAAAATCTGTTAATATTTTTAACAAGCGTGCCCGTTTCGAATATGAGATTCTGGAAGAATATGAAGCCGGAATTGTATTAACGGGAACAGAAATAAAATCGCTCCGTTCTTCCAAAGCATCCATTACAGAAAGCTTTTGCCAGTTTATTGAAGATGAATTGTATATCATTAATATGATGATTGATGAATATAAATTAGGAACTTTTTACAACCATAAAACAAAAAGGGAACGGAAGTTGCTACTGCATAATTACGAATTGCAAAAACTTAAAAAAAAGTTAAAGGATGTTGGGAATACTATAATCCCTTTGAAGTTATATATCAATAATAATGGGAAAGCAAAATTGCTAATTTCCCTTGCTAGAGGAAAAAAACTGTATGATAAAAGAGAGGCAATAAAAGAAAGAGAAAATAAAGTCCACATTCAGCGATTGTTAAAGAAAAACTAAAAAAACTTTGTTTATAAAGAAAAATTATATTTATTTTGCATTATCAATTATTTAATCATTTAATTCTATGAAAAATCTAAAATTAGGAATTTCAGCATTGGCGCTTACTGTTGCCTCTACTGTTTTCGCACAAACTACTACCAATAAGTGGGTAATAGGAGTAGGTGCTCATGGAGTGAATCACGTTGCTCAAAGAAACAATTTCAGCAATACGTTCTCATTCAACAATTTTAAAGAAAACTTATTTGGTGTTTCTAAGTATTCAATTACACCACCATTATCTAAATTAACTGTTGCAAGAAGCCTTAGTAAAGGAATCGTTCTTGACTGGCAAACTACTGTTGGAAATGTTGACAACAAAAGATTCCAAATGGACAAAGAATTCTTCTTAATGACAGGTCTTGGTGTTCAGTTCAAAGCAGCTGGTCTTCTTTGGGATGAAGAATCTTGGTTTGATCCATATTTGAGAGTTGGTGCTAACTATTTAAGACATGATTATACAGGTCTTTCTTTTCCTGCTGTTGACACTAAGTCAGGAGAAATTTATACAGCATTCAATGAAGATGGTGATGGTGGAAAAGCAAACCATTTTACTGTTAGTACAGGTGCTGGTATTAATTTTTGGGTTACTAAAAACTTTGGTTTGGGTGTCCAAGGAGATTATGTAACAACTCCAACAGACAAATCAAATATAGCTAACTTCTGGCAAGCTTCTGCATCATTGTTATTCAGATTTGGTAATACAGACAGAGATAAAGACGGAATTCCTGATAAGGATGACAGATGTCCTGATACGCCAGGTTTACCTGAGTTCCAAGGATGTCCTGATACAGATGGAGACGGTATCCCAGATATCGATGATCAATGTCCAGACGTAGCTGGTCCAAAAGAAAATAATGGTTGCCCTTGGCCGGATACAGATGGTGACGGAGTATTAGACAAAGATGATGCTTGTGTTGACGTTCCTGGTCCAGCAGAAAACAAAGGTTGCCCTTGGCCAGATACAGATGGTGATGGTGTACTAGATAAAGATGATGCTTGTCCTACAGTTCCTGGACTTCCAGAATATCAAGGATGTCCTAAGCCAGCAGCAGCTTATGCTACTGAAGCGACTGGAGCTCTTCAAAATATCTTATTTGATTTCAACAAAGCTACATTAAGACCAGAATCTGCTGGTAAAATTAATCAAGCCGCAGAAATTCTTAAAGGTGCTAAAGATGCTACATTCTTAGTAACTGGTCACACGGATGCTAAAGGTTCTGAAGCTTACAACTTGAAATTATCTAGAGAAAGAGCAGCGTCTGTTGTTAAAGCTCTTGAAGCACAAGGAGTAAATGCTAACCAATTGAAATCAGTTGGAGTTGGTAAGAGAGATGCTAAAGTTCCTGCTACAGCTTCTGATGCTGAAAGACAAGCTGATAGAAAAGTTGTTGTTGAAGCTGTGAATGGTGCAGCTTGGGACGCTCTTCAAAAATCAGATCTTCCAGTAGTTGAGAAAAAAGTTGTGAAAAAAGCTCCAGCTAAAAAATCAACTAAAAAAAGAAAATAATTAAACATTATTTCTAAATAAAAATGCCTCCAAGTAATTGGAGGTATTTTTTTTATTTCTATAATTCAGTATTTTTGCACAAATAAATAATCACAAAAAATGGGAAGAGCATTCGAATATAGAAAAGCTTCAAAAATGGCCAGATGGGATAAAATGGCCAAAACATTTTCAAAAATAGGAAAGGATATTGCCTTGGCAGTAAAAGCCGGCGGAACTGATCCGGAATCCAATCCAGCATTGCGAAGATGCATTCAGAATGCTAAAGGTGCCAATATGCCAAAAGACAATGTCGAAAGAGCAATAAAAAAGGCAAGCGGTGCAGATGCGGAAAACTATGAGGAAATCACTTATGAAGGCTACGGACAAGGCGGAGTTGCTTTCTTTGTAGAATGTACGACTAATAATCCAACAAGAACTGTAGCTAATGTCAGAGCGATTTTTAATAAGTTCGATGGAAATCTTGGTAAGAATGGTGAATTAGCTTTTATCTTTGATAGAAAAGGTATTTTCACAATCGATAAAGCTCAGATCAAATCCGATTGGGATGATTTCGAAATGGAAATGATTGATGGTGGCGCAGAAGAAATCGACCAGGACGAAAATGAAGTTATGATTACAACAGCATTCGAAGATTTCGGTTCGATGTCTCATAAATTGGACGAACTTGGAATCGAAGCAAAAAGTGCCGAATTACAAAGAATTCCGAACAATACCAAAGGAATGAGCGACGACCAGTTCAAGGCCAATATGAAGATGCTGGAGCGCTTTGAAGAAGATGATGATGTTCAGAACGTATTCCACAATATGGAGTTCACAGAAGAACAATTAGAGTTAATGTAAAAGATGAACATAATCGTAAAAAAAATCCCGACTGAAAAGCCGGGATCTTTTATTTTTATAAAACGCTGTTGATTATGCGTGTGGTTCAACAGAAACGAAAGATCTGTTGTTTGCTTTCTTTCTGAAAACTACTTTACCGTCTACCAAAGCAAACAAAGTGTGGTCTTTACCCATACCAACGTTTTCACCTGGGTGGTGTTGCGTACCTCTTTGTCTGATGATGATGTTACCGGCAATAGCTTCTTGACCTCCGAAAATCTTAACACCTAGTCTTTTAGAGTGAGATTCTCTACCGTTTTTGGAACTACCGACTCCTTTCTTGTGTGCCATTTTATTTTAAGCTTTTTTGGATTAAAAATTATTCAGCAGATTCGCTGGTTTCTGTTACTTCAGCTTTAGCAGCTTTCTTAGGAGCAGCTTTTTTAGCCTCTTTTTTCGCACCGTCAAATCCAGTAATACCAGTTACAAGAATTTGAGTTAATTGCTGTCTGTGACCATTTTTCTTAGCATAACCTTTTCTTCTTTTCTTTTTGAAAACGATTACTTTGTCAGCCTGAACATGGTCAAGAATTTCTACATCTACGGTGATACCGCTTACAGCTGGGGCACCTACAGTTACTGCACCGTTCACAGTAAGAAGAACTTTATCAAAAGAAACTTTTGCTCCTTTATCTCCTTTCAAACGGTTCACAAACAACTTTTGGTTTTGCTCAACTTTGTATTGAAGCCCTGCTATTTCTACAATTGCAAACATTGTTTATAAATTTTTATAATTATTCGAGGTGCAAAAGTAAGCAATTTCTTTGAAAATCACAATACTTCTTTGAAAATTTTAAATCTTTGAATCTCAGAATCTTTAATTTTATTTTGGACAGCTTAATCCGCCTTCCGCTCCCAATCTTTTTGTCATTGCGAACGAAATGAAGCAATCTGTTGAACTTTTGTACACTCGCAATAACAAAAAGGATTTCCGCTCAAGTCGGGCTGCAGATACAAAACAAAAACAATTTTTCAACATAAAAAACAGCATTTGTCATTCCGTAAGAAACCTAATGAAACTGGTTCGATGAATCAATTTCAACAGTTTAGATTTAGAGCGTTTAAAATATATAGACATACACAACTTTTACACAAGAAAGCTATAAATTTGACAATTGAAAATTTTATCAATGCTAAATTTCATTAAGAAAAAGATTGCGCTCATCTGGGCAAAAAAACATATCGAAAAATCCAACAGTTTTAAAACCAAAGCGATCAAAGATCAGCATGAATTGCTTTTAGATTTGGTAAAGACAGCGGAAAAAACATTATTCGGAAGAGAACATCAATTTGAAGCTATAAAATCGATTGAGGATTTCCAAAAAAATGTCCCTGTTGCAGATTACGAAGATCTGAAACCATACATAGAGAAAGTCAAAAAAGGACAATCCAAAATCCTTTGGCCGGATTTGCCGGAATATTTCGCCAAAACTTCCGGAACAACATCAGGTTCCAAGTATATCCCGATTTCCAAAGAAGCAATGCCTTTTCAGGTTGCTGCTGCTCAAAGTGCGATTT
>Ga0209960_1002154_pt1 | contig 20867 bp, 28 predicted proteins | sample ThiBiot_500_plan_2_FD_183947 | JGI IMG/M metagenome (GOLD analysis project Ga0209960, IMG submission 183947) | Wastewater bioreactor microbial communities from Cape Town, South Africa - Thiocy_expt_500_plan (SPAdes) | ecosystem: Engineered > Bioreactor > Thiocyanate-remediating >...
TTTTTTTTTTTTTTTTTTTTTTAACAAAAAAAAAAAAAAAAGAACCTCAAGTGGGATTCCAGTTAGAGTTGAAATTTGTTGTAAAAATCTTTTTGTTTCTTTTAGATCTTGAAACCAGAAGTAAATAGTTCCTCTACTAAAAACTAAATAACAATATTTGTTTTGAAATCCAGAACTTTTAATATTTGAGATTGCCCATCGAGTAACTACCTTTTAATTTTGAAAAATAAGAGATTTCAGTTTAATTACCGGTTTGTGGAAAGTAAGATTTCTAAAAAAAAAAAGATTTACATGTGTTTTATCTGGATGATATAAAACTACAAATTTAGAGACAATTCCAAGACAACATTTTTTACCAGTTGGTGTTGTTGAACTTCCTTTTGTAACTTCATTAGCAGTAGCTTTTGAAAGTTTCTATTTTGAATGAATGTAAGTCAGAAAATAATTTGAAATTGGAAAAAAAAAAAGATTGAATGAAAAAAAAAAAAAACCAATGGAAAGAATAGATCTTTCTCTCTATCTTTATCATCCTTTTCTTTATCTTTTTCTTTTGGAGATTGAGGAATTTTTGGCCAACTGTTTAATAAACTTTCAACTTGTTTCACAGTTTTAAAATCAATGTCATATTCAGTGGGACTCCTAACTTTTGGATCAATTGAAGAAGCAAACATAATATCAAGATTATTATAAAGTTTTTTGTATAATTCTTCAGTTGGATTGGAAGTGGCATTCCATTTTGATAATAAATCATTTGTAAAGTTTGTGGGAACTCCTTTTTGACCCTTTAAATATTTGACATTTTATAAATTCAAGTTAAATAAGATTGAAAGAGAGAAAAAAGAAAAGAAAATAAAACCATAAGATTATTTAAGATTGATTTCATTTCATTGAATTGACTTTGAATTAAATTATTCAGAGGTTCCATTGAATCATCTTTGGGAAATAATTCTTGAATTGCTATTTTCTATTCAAAAAATTGGATTAATTTTTTTTTCTTCCTTTAAAGAATAAATAAATAAAATAATCGAAGAAAATGAACTTGTAAAACAGAAGAAAGAAGTTTTAAAAAGTTTTTTGAAGATTCACTTTCATCTTGAATTTGGATTTTAAATTTTGTTGGCTCCAATAAGCAAGGACAATAGAAATTAAAGAATAATTGACCCAAAGAGCAAACAACATTAAGATGTTTCGTCCTTTTTTCGGTGGTCTAAATATGTTAGAATTCAAAATGAATTTTTTTTTAAAAAAAAATAAAAAGTGAGAAAAAAATGAAAAGAAAGAAAAAGAACATGAACTGATTTGTTAATCATTAAAACCAGTGAAATTATTTCAGAAGGTAAATATTGGATGGTATCTTGAATTGTACCAAAAATTCGAACCACAGTCCTTTCGATTTTTGCAAGAACTTTTGCATGAGAACGTTTTTTTCGTTTATTCACTGATCGAATAATCTATTTTTTTTAATAAAAAAAAATTAATAATTGAAAAATGAATGAAAAGAAAAAGAAAAAGAAAAAGAAAAGAAAAAAGAAAAAAGAAAAAAGAAAAAAGAAAAAAGAAAAAAGAAAAATACCCTTCTAATAGGTTTTGAAAATCTTTCAACATAAAAAGTTGCACCAATTGTTTCAAAATAAAATCTCAAAAGATCTGAAAGGAGTGGATTTTGTAAAAAGTGAATTGAATTTTGATAATCTTTAATTTTTAATGCCTTTTTTAATAAATAAAAAAATCAGTTAGATTTTGAAAAGAAAGAAAAGAAGGAGGAAAAAGAGGGTTACCTCACTTTCAACTACTTTCGAAATCATTTCAACAAGATCATTTTTCACAAAAATTTCAAAAATGTGTCTAGGCATAGAGAATTTAAGTTGATTTGATTTGACTACTTCTCGAAGATTTGTTAATGTTGAAAAGTATTCTAGAATTAAAGAACAAATATCCCGACTAGGTGGAACTAAAGTAATTTGAATTGATTTTTCATTTTTTTTTTTAAAAAAAACAAAATAATAAAAGATAAATTAATTTTGTTTACTTTTTTTTGGTGGTTGTTGTTGAATCTTAAAACTTGATTCATAACTCCCTAAATTATTGTTATCATTTAAATAAAAAAAAAAAAAAAAAAAAAAAAAAAATACTAAGTTCCCATGACTCTCGAATCTATTTTTTTATAAAAAATTAAATTAAAATATGACTTTTTGGAAAAGAAAAGAAAAGAAAAAAAATTATACGTCAAAAAAGTATTCAAAATGTTCAATTAAATATTCGATTATCTCTATACTAGTTTTATTTACTTTCTTATACTCATTTAAACTATTTGAGGAACGAATAATTGACCAATAAAAAGCATCAGCTGCTTTTTTCCGATATCTTTTTTTATGATTTTTATTTTTTTAAAAAATCATTTTATCTCTAACAAAGAAATTAAAAGAAAGAAAGATACGTTTTTTTGTTTGGATTATGTTCAATGTATTCTGATAAAAATTTCAATAATAATCTTAATGTTGAAAAATTTCCTTCAGGTAAGACAAATAAAATTTTCTTGAAAATTCTAAATCGAAGTGATTGATCATTTTGAGCTATAAAATTAATTTTCAATAAAGGTTTTTTCTCTTTTTTCTTTTCAAAAAAAAAAACGATTATGTTCACAATTAGAATTTACCAAAACTTTCCAATATAACATCCCAGAAAGGGAAAGGAATGACTGATATTGGAAGAGAATTAAAATATGAAAGAATTAAATTTGATGCATTGTCTACATTTTCAATATCATTAAATCCTAATAACTCTCCTAATTATTTTGATTTTTTCGATTGATTTTTGATTGATTGATTAAATTTGAATTGAAGAGAAGATTCAAACCATTATCAACTTGTCTTCTCAGTAACCTAATTTTATTCTCATCTTCTTTCCTTGAAAATAAATCAGAGGAATCGAATCCTCCTATCAATTTAGAAATTTCATCAGTGCTCATTAATGAAAATTATTTGAAAATAAATAAATAAATAAATAAAACAAACCATTTATCAATATATAAGCCATTGTAGTTTCAAGAAAGTAAGGAATAGGTTGTTTCACAACATTTTGCATATTGGAGCTTAGAGATTGACCAAACATTTCGAAAGGCATGATTGCTTTCCTTATTAACTTCAACTTCTAAACAATTATAATTACTTTGTCACTCTCAAAGAGTGATTCCTATAAGTTTCCTAGTCTTCTCCTTCTTCTTCTTCTTCTTTTACAAATAACTTCAGTTGAACTTGTTTATGATCTATTAGTTTAATTAATAATTGTCAGTTTCATTCATTTTTCAAGTCATTTTTCAAACTTCTTCAATTCATTGAAATATGAATAACGTTAGTGGATATTATATTGTTTTATATTATCATTTTAATCACTTCATTGATTCATTATCCTTCAACTCAACTTTTAATAGATTTTTTAATAGATTTTGAATTTCAAATCTTTTTCAAAAATAACCAATCAATTAATCATAACACCTCAACTTTTAGTTTATTGTTACAAATTACTTACAATGAATTGAAGAATGATGAATTGTTTGAATATGAATTGATATTGTTATAACATTGTTTTCACTTTCACTGTTTCACTGTTAGTTTATTTTGAAAAAAAAAATAAGGAAAAACAGAAATAGAAATTTCCTCCTTGGAGCTTTTTCAAAACCAAATCCTTTAACATTCTGATTCATTCATTATCATATTATGTTATGTTTTCCTTTTCTTTTTCTTTTTGAATTAGTAAAAAGTAAAATTATGAATTAAATTTACATTGAGTTAAATTCAATTTTAAAAAATTTAAAATTGTCTATTTTTATTTCGAATTTTCTGAATTTTCCTGTAATTCATATAACACTAACATATTGTTTCCATTCTTATTTGACAGTCCAGCGAGAATCAAAGATTCATCAGAGTTTTTGGTAATACAATTGACTTGGGATTGTTCATCAATCGCTCCTTTGCTTTTCAGACTTTTCAAAAAAAAAAAAAATTAGTAAAAAAAAAAAAAACAAAAACAAATAAAAAAAAACAAAATCTTACTTATGAGTGCTTAATATTGACATCCTTGTTTGTTCTGCAGTTACAATAAATTTACCATCCTTTGATAAAGTAAAATGATTTAATTTCTCATTTAAATTAACTTCTTTAATCTTCTTTCCATTAATTGAATATAAAAGTAATTCAGATTTTTCCTTTGAAGATAATAATTATGTCAGTAAAAGGAAAAAAAGATAAAAAAATGAAAATGAAAAATGAAAAATGAAAAAAAAAAATAATAGAAAAAAGAAAAAAGAAATACTTGATGAGTTGAATAAATAACAATATTTCCTTGACATGAAATTTCTAAATGAAGTGGGATAGGAATATCAGATAATGGATGATGAGCTGTAACTAAGGAAGAAATTAAAGAAGCTTGTTCATTTGAAACGTGGATTGATGATTTAGGAATTTCTAATTTAATCTCTCCAGTTGGTTTCAAATTTAATGTTCTAAGGTAAGTTCCTTGTCTTAAGGAGTAAACGATACATGTTCCATCTTTTGAACCACTAACAAGAATATCAAAATCTTGACTAATTGAAACACAAGTTACTTCATTATCATGCCCACAAAAGATTCTATTCTTTCTTCTATTTATTTTACAACTTCCTCCAGTCCATTCAAGTTCCCAAACCATGACGGTTGTATCTCTCGATCCAGTCACAAGAATTTTTTCATCTTCTGATAATACTAAACAATTAACTAAATCTGAAATATTATTTTATTTGATTGTTAATATTATTTTTTTTTGATAATATTATTTTTTTTCAAAAAAAAAAAAAAAAAAAAAAAAAAAAAAAACATACCATCATGAGCAATAATTGATTGAATGACTCGACCAGTTTCTGTTGAAGTTAACTTAAAAGAATTATCCCAATGACCACATGAAAATAAATACTTTCCATCTTTTGTTGCGGCAAAAAGTGAAGGAGTAATAGCAACATCATGAGAGAATGGAGATGTTATTCTCTTTTGTTCAATTTGTTCAGATGAGTCAATGACAGGTTTTCCAGATTGAATCATATATTTGAAAGTGCCAAATTGACGTGAAGGATCAACAAACAAGAACTTCTCATATTGTTGATTTTGAAGAAAAGATTGATTTGATTCTATGAAGCGTAAGTAACTAAAATGTGTTGGTCCACTCAATTTTTGATGATGACGGTTAAGATTTTGTTTAGATAAAATATTTCCTGGTGCTCTTGGATCAAGAGGATTTCTAAAAAAAAAAAAAAAAAAAAAAAAAAAATAATTCCATTTTAATTTTTTTTTCAATTAAATAAAATAAAATAGAAAGAAAAGAATAGAAATGAAATGAAATACCTTTTACAATGAGGTCTTGTAAGTAATTGTGATGGAGTTTGACCAAAATTATTGATTTGATCTTGAATAGCTCTCCTTTCAAATTCATCTGTGATTAACTCAAAATCTACCTCTCCTTCATATGTTAAATAATAAAATACATTTTTGGCATCAATAGCAGCCTTTTATATGTATTTATTTGTGAATTATTTTTTGAAAAAAAAAACAAGAAAAAAAAAAAAGAAGAAAAGAAAAGAAAATTAAAAAATTACTTGTCCTCTTTGTTTATAACCAAACATTAAATCTATCCAATCATGTAAATGATTTGAAACATATTCAGATTCAAGTGCTTCTCGATGAATTCGAATGAATTCTTCAGGGTTTGAAGCCCAATTAGGAAGTATTACATGATTAAGTTTTTCACCTGATTGCCTTGTACCAAGATCAAAATTGTTTGAATTTTCAAGAAATTCAGGAAGATAAAAAAATTCGGGAATTAACTAAAAATTTTGAATTAGTATTAATTAAAAAATAATGTTTTCAATAATAATAAAAAGAAGAATAATACTTCTTTGACATCTGACATAGAAGTTAAACAACTCCTCCATGATTCTGCTATTGAATGAAATTGTCTATCAGCCCAATCAAATTTTCCAGATTGAAGATTAATACTTTTTTAAAAATAGGATATTTATTTAGAATAAGATTTTTTTGAAGAAAAAAAAAAAAGAAAAGAAAAAAGAAAAGAAAAACTGTAAGGTTGTGAAGGGTTCCATTCTGAGAAGATAATACATAACTCCAGCCGCAGAAGAATAATGAGTTCCATAAAGAAATTTCTATTTTTATTTTTATTGATTAAAATGAGAAACCAAAGAAAGAGAAATGAGAAAAATTGAATTTAAAAAAAAAAAAAAAACCTTAATTACACCACTTGGATCTTCGAAAGAATCATAACGATCTTGAAATTGCTCAAATCGTTTTTGATCAAGTGCACCAATTGGTTTTGAGAGATCACGATAAATGCTCTCATCCTTTAAATCAAGTTCTTTGGATTCATAATCACGAAGAATCCAAGGGAAGACTGGATATTGTGTTAAATCATTGAATGTTCTTCCTGCAAAAGTATTTAAAGCCATCAAATAATCAAAATTGGAAATCTCTCTTCTTTGCCATTTTTTCTCAAGTTGTGATTTTTTAAACATTTCTTGTGGTTGACTAATTTCTGCAATAACATTAGGTTTTAATCTAGCCTTAATGTGCTTCATAATTGTATTTCTTTCTTTCTTAGTAGAAGCATTAAAGAAATAATTTGTCTAAAAAATTTTTTTTCATTTAACAACTAATTTGATCAAAAAATAAAAATAAAAGAAAATAAAAATTACTTTATCTTGGAAAAATATTTCAAATGCGGATTGAACAAGTAAATATCTTCTTTGATGAACTTGTTGAATCTCACTTAGAGCCCATTTTTTATCTTTAAGAGAATCACTATCAAAAGCTTCTAGTAATGATATCTTAAAAAAAAAAAAGATTTTTATTAAAAAAATAAATATAATATAATATTATATATGAGTAATCATGTCCAACCTCATTCTCACTTAATTCTGTTCGACTTAAAATGAAAGATAAACTTTTATTTGTTAATTCTAGAGTTCCTTTAATTGTCACAGCTAAGACAATTAATTCACAATTTGCAATAAATTGTTTTTCATCAACATTAGCTTGAGTACTTTTTTAAAAAATTAATAAAGGTCGACTACAAAAAAAAGAAAAAAAGAAAAAAAGAAAAAAAGAAAAAGAAAAAAGATACCCATCATTTATTTCAACATCATCTTCATCAGATGGAGGTTCTAAAATAAAATAATGAAAGGATGTTAATTCATAATTTCCAAAGAAGAAAAAGAAAAAGGAAAAGAAAAAAAAAAAGAAAAAAAAAACCAAGAGATTGACGAGGAAGTAAAGAGTGAACAGGAAGGGCTTGAGACTTATAATCTGTACGAGTTATTTTTATATTTTGAAGAAAAAAAAAGAAAAGAAAAAAAAAAAAAAGAAATACTCTGAGTTTTATCAAGGTCTCTTTTGGCACTAGCTTCTGCATGATCATTGAAATCATAGTTAACAGTTAATTTTCTTCTCATTCGTGAACGCCCTTCAGTTTTATCCAATTTCCAATGTACAACACTAAGATAATTCACATTATTGAATGAAAAAAAAAAAAAGAAGGAAAGAAATCAAGAAAAAAAAAAATCAAACTTCTTTCCAAATGACCAAATTCCTCTCTCTCTAGTTAATTCTTGGAAAGCTTCTCGAGTTTGCCTTGCAATGACTCTTCTTTCATTTTCAGAAGAAACTCTTTTCAAAGAAATTGTTTTAAACTGATCAAGTAAAGCTTTCAAGTTAGTTTTCATATTTGTTGTCATTTTTCGTTCACTATTTTTATTTTATTTTCGTTTTTTTTTTAAAAAAAAAAAGAAAAGAAGTTAGAAATTAATAATTCAACCTTTCTTTTTCATTTTTTTCCTCTTCTCTTAATTTTAGCACAATTTGTTTCCCAACTTTAATACATCTTTTTTGGATTGGACCAAAAAATGATCTATTTTCCTCTTCAACAAGTTTTAAAGCGGTTGAAAATTGATGTTGTTCAACATATTTCCAATCATTTGAGGTTGTAATAAAATTATAGAAATTAGGTCCCTTTTAAATTTTGAGAAAAGAGTGGTTAAAACAAAACATCACAAAACATTTCAAAAAAAAAATAAAAAAAAAAAATAAATAAACCTCTTGAAGATATTGAGAGAGTGCTATTGGTTCATTCATCTCATTTTTTCCAAAAACAAAAACATTTTGCCATTTTTTTAGAATTGATTGATACAAAGGAATTAACTTTTCTGCATCCAATCCATTTTCTTTGCATCTTTTTAAAAAAAATAAATAAATAAATAAATAAATCCATATCACTATCAATAAAATAAAATGATAATAAAACAAACCTCATAACTTCATTTTGTAAATTAGCAATTATTATTAAGATTTTTTTTTCAACTTCACTTTCCATAAAAGTACTCAAAAAAGAAGTTGGAGGGTTTAAATTATCAGTGATAGATTTCAAAATTTTGATGGCATTTTCACAAAAAGAGTAATCCAAGGATATTATAAAAAATATAAATCTTATAGCAATTCGAAGCATTCCACCACTTCTTTCATGGCTCTTTGGGAACTTCATATCTAAAGAATTCAAATTTGTGCACCCAGTGACTTCAAGTTTTAACATTAACATTAAAGCTTTTTCAACTAGAATTAAGTCCTTCTTTGCAAATTTTGTTACTTCATTTGAGTTATTTGTGAATTGAACAAGTTCAAGAAATGTAGAGTCTTCTGAAGGTCCTAATTTCTCGAGGGACTACAATCAAAAAAATAAAAAGTCAGGAAAAGAAAGGAAAAGAAAAGAAAGGAAAGAAAGAAAAGTCAAGAAATTGAAAAGAAAAAACCTCCTGAGATTCATCTGGATGTTCATAAGTTGTAGAACGCTGAGAAACATTTTTTTTAGAAAGATCTGGGATTTGTTCGAGTCTATAAAAAATAAATTCCTCAATAATTAATATAAAATTTATCAAGTTCGCCATAAGATTAGGAGGCATCTTATTTTTATCAAATTCTAATTTTTCAATAGTGTGTAGGAGCATTGAACGACAAATTATTGCATAATTAGGGATTCTTTCCATAGCAGCAGAAATCATTGTTTTTTCAATCATTTTCCATCCTTTTTTTGAATGAGTGAAACAAAATCTAATAATACAAGAAAATAGGTCCGAAACTTTTTGAAGTAATTGATTTTCAACACCTTCTTGAAGAGGAACATCAGATAATAATTTGATTAAAGAGATGTGCCATTCTAAGTAAATTAAAAAAAATGAAAATTTAGAAGAAGAAAAAGAAAAAGAAAAAGAAAAAAAAGAAAAGAAAAAAAAGAAAAGAAAAAAAAGAAAGAGAAGAAAAAGAATGAATGAATGAAACTTGGCTTTCTAATAAAAACTAAAATATTTTCAGGGTTTCTGTTCATCAAAAGTAAGATATCTTGGATTACATGAACCCTTGATTCAATTGGTGATTCACTTAATAAATCCAAAATAATAAGTAAAATTGAAGGGTTTTTAAAACTGATCTTTGGATTCCCGAGTTGATTGAGGATTTCATTAATTGGAGTTTTTGGAAGATATTTTTCAAATGAAAGTTGTATAAGTGATAAAAAGATTTCTCTTGACATGATTTGACTTCTTAATTGTTTATACAATTCTGGAATTATTCCATCTTCAAAACGAATCTGAGTAATTTATTTATTTATTTATTTATTTATTTATTTATTTATTTATTTATTTGAAATTGTCGAAGTAATAAAACCAAATAATAAATCAAATAATAACCTTTGATTTCACTTTTTCAGAAATTTGATCTGATTGAAGAATGAATGTCATAATATTTAAGCTTTTATTTTATAATCATAATAAAAAATAAATAAATAAATGTTTTTTGATTTAATTTTTTTTTTAAAATGATAAAAAAAAAAAAAAACCTTGTCACTTTAATTCTTTCATTCTCTCTTCCAGTTAAATCAACAAAAAGTTCTGGACCTCCATAAGTGAGAATTAAATCGATGAGTTTTTCTCGGTGTTCAACTTTTTCTTTTTCATCTTGGACTTTCTTTGATTTCTCTTCTTCAAGAATAATTTCAAAAACCTAGAAAATAAAATTAATTAAAATTTTTTAAAGAAAGAAAAGAAAGAAAGAAACCAATTCAATCAATTCTGCGAGAAGAATATCATCATTATAATTAACAAAACAATATAACAAGCGAATCACTTCATGAGGTCGAATTTTTTCAATAAAATATTTTTTTAAAACTTCCAAAAAGTCTTTTCTTAAAATTTGACAATCTTCTATTGAAGGACGAGATACCAGGGTTTCTTGCTCAGGAGTTGAAGGTGTAGCCGAGATTAGATTTTGAAATTTATGGGATAATATCGATTCATTTGGGACACCAAATTCATAAAGCACAGTCCAATAAAAAGTTTGAAATGTATCAAGTAAGTAATTGAGGTCTAATAAATGATCACCCTATTATTTATTATTTTTTTCAAAGAATTGATTTGATTGAAAGATAAGGAAGAGAATTCAAAATAAAGTACCAATTTTTCAGAGTAGATGACATTTAACAAAAAGTTAATATATTTTTGTTGTTCATCAAATTCTTGATAAATTCTTAATCTAAAATCACAAATAATTGAAGTATACATATCATTTTGAAGTTCCTTATTTTCAGAAATATTTTTAAGAAACACCCAACACTCATTTAGAAATTCAAAATTCGCATGTTTAGGATGAACTTGTTGAAAAAGAAAACTCAAAATTGCAAAACCTCGGCTATTTTTTTAAAAATTTAGATTTATTTAGATGTTGATTTTTTTTTTTTAGGAATTGGATCAAAAGAAATAAAATAGAAATTGAGAAAGAAAGAAATAGAAATTAAATGAAATTAAATTTACCTATTTAACATATCATCTTGATTTCTTGAATTTTGTTCTAATAAAACTCGAAATAATCGAAGAGTAAGAACTGATAAATGAGTATCAGGAATATCATATTTGTAGTCTAATTGGAGAATGAGAGGGAATAAAACTTTCATTCCTCCTTGAGATTGAACAACATTTTTCATTTTTTGTGTTACACATTTGTAGACTTTGTAAAGAGTTGCTGTAGCTTTTGTGAACCTTTGAGCAAGATCCACACACTCTGTATCTTTTGAAGCCTTAGAGTTATAATTCAAACATAATTTTGATTTCAAAGTTGCGTCAAATTGTTTTGGAGATGATTCAATATCATCTGTTAAGAATTGAGCAGAGTAATTTGGTGATAATTCATAAATTGCTTGAATTTGGGACATTGTTAAAGGTTCATCAAAGAGATAAATTGCTGCTATTTGTCCCCAAAATGAATTTCCTTCCACTTATTTATGAAAATTTTGATTAGTTGAAAAAAAATTTTTTTCAGAAAAACGAAAAAGGAAAAAAAAAACTACTTCTTTGAGATGAACCTTTGAAATTGAAGAAGAAAAGAAAAAGAAAAAAAAAAAAAAGGAAATTAGTAAGTTTTTTTTTCAAAGAGAGAGAGAGAGAAAAGGAAAAGAAAGGAAAGGAAAGGAGAGAAAGAAAAAATAAAAAAAGAGTTAAAAAAGTTTACCAATCACAAGAGATAATTGGGTACTAAGAGGAAAAGGATATTCAACTTTTGAAATAAATGAACTTCCATTGATGCATAGATTAAATTCAGTAAGAGCTCCCTTTTTTTTGGCTGCTACATGAGTGATTGCAATAAAGTACCATCTAATTACCAATATCATTGAAAATTAGAAAGAAAGAAAAAAATTAATAAATAAAATAAAATAAAATACTTTTCTGGTTCAAATTGAATATCTGAAATTTGAACAGTTTGACTTTGAACATTTGAACCTGATGAATGAGTTGAAGTTGAGACAAAAATATTGCGATTTACAAAGAAAATTTCCAGTGTTGATTGACCATCATCGAGAGAAAAGATTCTTGGGCGATAGGTTTTAGATTCTTCTTTCTCAGTTTTACTTCTTCCTGGTCTACGAAAAGATTCAATTCGAATCCATGAATATAAAGTGTATCCATTAACTGAGTTTGACCACTTTTCAACTTTGCTTGTCATTTCTTTTTTTTTTTTTTTTTTGAAAAAAGTGAAAAAAGTGAAAAAAATCAAAAGAGAAAAAGAAAAGAAAAAGAAAAAGAAAAAAAAAGAAAGGAGAAAAGGAAAAGAAAAGAGGAAATACTTGAATCTCTTCCATCAAAATGAAAGAAAATTGTAGGATCTGTTGAATCAGAGTTCATATCTGCCATAGAACTTAATAGTAATCCATAGTAAGGAGGTAAAGTTATGTCACTTCCTTTTAATAATAATAACAAAGCACGATATTCATTTGCTAATAGACAGGAAAAAAAAATAATGTGAGATTCTTTTTAATTTAAAAAAAAAAGAAAAAGAAAAGAAAAAAGAGAAAAAACATTTAATTGAGTATGATCCTAGTAAAGTTAATATTTTTATGATTTGTTCTAATAAAGAAAGGGATGGAGAATCTTTTGTTAATTCTTTTTCCCACATTTTTGGAATTAACTAAGAGGAAGTGAGTTTAGTGTTTCTATGTATTGGAAAAAAAAAAAGGAAAAAAAAAATTTACTTTACAAATTGAAATAATTGCAGATGCATGACAGAAATGCATTTTATTTATATCACTCTTTAATAGTTGATTCATGAGACCAAGTAAACGAATTTGAAGAGGTTCACCAAGAAATAGGAATAAATCGAACAAAAATGGAATGACATCAACATTTTGAATAATTTGTCTAAATTTTTTAAAATATTAAATTGAAAAATAAAAAAAGAAAAAAGAAAACGAAAAGAAAAGATAATTAAAATAAAAACCTATTTTCTAAATCAAATTCCTCATCTAATAAAATTCCAAAAATTGTAAAAATTAATCCTTCCCAGGGAACAAGGGTATGAATATCTTGAACAATCAGTCTATGGAAAATTTTCCAATATCCACATTCTTTTCTAAAAATTGACTTCATTTTTGGATCTCCAGATATAATTGACCCAAAAGTTTTGAGGATCTCAACTATTAATACCTTTGAAAAACAATTTAATTTAGTTTATTTCTTGAAAATGAAGATAAAGAAATAAAATCACTTTCTTCTTTTCTTCAGATAAATCTTGACCAATTTGGAAACATTGAAGTAAGTAATCATACCAGGGTAATTTTCGGAATCCTATTTTTTTGTTTTATTTTTTTTTATTTTTTTTTCAATAAATTTCTAAAATCATCAATCAAAAAAAAAAAATAACTAAAATAAATGAATAATAACCTTGTTGGATTTCTTTGGGGTTTTGATTGAGTATTTTTTGTAAACCTTGTAAAAGATTGATTTGTAAATTAAAATTAGATTGATCTAATAAGTTTTGAGGGAAGTTTTCAAAAAGTCTTCGAAGGAGGGTCGTCAAATGTTCAACATAGTCTTTTGATGCAGTTTTATTTGGACCAACACCTATTATTTAAAATAGTCATTTAGAATTGATTCATTTTGTTTTGTTTGAAAAAAAGAAAAGAAAAAAAGAAAAGAAAAAAAGAAGACCTGAGAAAATAGGTAAACTTTTGAATAGTTCAAGGAGATGATATAATGCAAATTTTTGGATTTTTGGATGAGAATCATGAAGTCTGTTAAATAGAAAGTCGATTGATGGTTCCGATTTCGAAATATATAAATATCCTTTTTCATTATCCCTTAGAAAATGATCAAATACTGAAAGAAGGGACCAACGACAGTATTGAAGGGGTGCATCATTTGGTTGAAGTGAAGTTTCTGCAATATACTATTTATGATTTTTTTTAAAAAAAAGAGAAATACATTAAAAAAAATCAAACATGAAATAAAAATGAAATAAAAATGAAAATGAACTTGGTTGAGGAGAGGAATAAAATAATTGCTCAAATCCAAAGCAATTAGTGAATTTTGGGTATCTTCTTTGACAAAGTATAACAAGGATATAAAATAGTCTGATACATTTTGAACAATATCAGAATGGACACTATATTTTTCCAATAATTTTAAGAACAATTCACATTGCCTTCTATTATCTTGCTTTTTGCAAATTGATGAGTAATAAAGAAGGTCTAAACAATTTTGGCTAAGTAAGGAAGAAATTTTCTTTTTTTCTGGGATTCTAAAGTTCCATTGATAAAAATAATCTGAAAATAAAAGGTCCCAAAAGTTATTTTCTTGACAAATTCTTAAACATTCATCTGGAAGACTTGTGAAAACTCTTGAAAGCAGTTCAATTACAAAAAATTGAAGGTTTGGAGTAGTTTTTAAAAGAGAATTTCTTGCTTGAACATTTTCCTAGATTGATTTTATTTATTTATTTATTTATTTTTCTATAGAATAACAATAAATAAATCTTTTTTTTTTAAAAAAAATGACTTACTTCAGATGGGCTTACATCATTTTGAAAAATTTTAGTGATTAAAGACATCATTCTATCAAATTGAAAATTCGCAACAGCAACCCTAAAATTAATTAATCAATGAATAAACAAATTTATTTAAAAAAAGAAAAAAGAAAAAAGAAAAAAAGAAAAAAAGAAAAAAAAGGTCACTGATTTTCTGAAAGCTCAACTAAAATACAAGAATGGGCCATTTGAAATAAAATACTAATTTCATAACTATCAGAAATAAATGAAAGTGCAGGAATTGTTGGTGGATCAGCACTTGTAGGAGGAAGTGATAAATTTTCAAGAAGAGGATATTTAAGTTCTGCAACATGTTTTGGTTTTTCAACTGAAGTTGGTTTTGTTGCAATAAATGGTTTTGATAATGGGAAACTAAAGGGATAACTTCCTGGTCCAGAATTGAAAACAGAGGGTGGAAGATTTGAAACCCATAAAAATAGATCAATCAACTAATGAGAAATTAATTAATTAAAAGACTAACGATCATAATAATAGAAAATTTGAAAATAAAATAAAATAAAATAAAATAAAATAAATAAAAAGAACTTTATCTTCTCCATTTTTTTCTTCGGCTGCCTTAAAACTTTTAGCATTCATGGCTGTAACAATTCGAAGTAAATGCCAAGCTAATAATTGAGAATGAAATTCATGTTGAAGTGCTTCTCCAGGAATTGATCTTTACATAAAAGAGAAAAAAAAAAAAAATTAAGCATGAAACAAAGAAAGAATTTCAAAAAAAAAAAAAAGTTTACTTTTCATCATGATATTTTACTTTATCACGAATAGATTTGAGACATTTTGGGCAACCTATTGTATCAAGAAGAATTGGAATTCCATCTTGATTTGAAAATTTATTTTGAGCGTATTGATTATTGAGGATAATAGCTCCTAAAATATTTAATGTATCAATTCGAAGTGAGGCTTGATGTTCATTTAATAAGAAATCTCGATTTAATAACTATTTTCAATATTGAATGTTAGAGAATTAATGAAATATTTTTACTTGTTTTTTTTTTTGAAAAAGAAAAAATTCTAAGTTAAATGAAAATGTTGAAAAAAAGGAGAGAAGAGAAAAAAGAAAGAGAGAGAAATCTACCAAGTGAAAACATTTTAAAATTTTAACTCCTAATAAAACGATTTTTTGAATGACTTTTGTATTACTTAAAATTGGATATTCAGAAATTGATTGAGTTTGATTGAGAGTCCAAGTTTGAAGATACAATTTCCAAGAGTTGGAGTCAAATAATTGAGAATAAAATTTAATCCCAATGGATAAGAGCTTAATTACAGTTTTACTTTCAGGAGTTTCTCTATATCGTTCACGATCTCCAAATTTTGAAGGGTAACAGAGATGCTCCGTTAATTTTATAACAAGAATAATACAAATTTCTGCTAAGCTGGAAGGTATTTCATGATACAAAAGAATTTTATGATTTGAAGTATTTCTAAGTTTGTTTTTGTTTTTTTTTTTTTTTGTTTTTTTTTTAAAGTGACAATTTCAAAGAGATGAGAAAGAAAGAAAAGATCTAAGAAAATAAAATAAAATAAAATACTTTGCTAATAATTCAATGTACTGAAAAATTGTTGAAACATTCTTGGAAAGTGATTCACCTTCTCCTATACTAACTAAACCTAATTCATTTACATAATTCTCCAATCTTGTTTCAATTGCTTGTAACAATAAAACTCCAATTTTCTCTTCCTCTTTATCTAAACTTTGTGGAGCTCTAGAACTTTCATATTTTGGAATTGCATGAAGTAAAAAATTATTTAATGCTTCATCTGATTCTTCACTTTGATATGCACTCCATAATTGATCCAATTTCTCTTTATCTCTATCATAATTTATGATATTAATTAATGTTTATGCGTGTTTTTTAATTATTGTTTTTTTTTAATGTTTTTTTTTAAGAAATGAAAAACTAAAAGCAAAAGAAACAATACCTTGGAAGTTCAATTGAAGCATAATCACTCTCTGTAGGGATTATTGGACCACGAAATTGTTGCTCATGTTGTCGTTCACCTTTTCCCTTTCTTCCAAAGGAACGGAACCAATTAGCCATTTAAGCACCTTGCTTTTAATTGACCTCTTGACCTTATTGTATTTTTTTCTCTTTGGACTTCTCCTATTTTTATTTTATTTTTAAAACAAAAAAAAATTAAAATTTTAAAATTTTAAAATGGGTTTTTTGAAATAAAAAATTAAGATTGATCTGAATGATTTTTATTTTGAGTTTTTGATTGATGAAGTTTTTTGATTGATGAAGATGAGATGGGATGGATGTTTTGCAAAAGGTCAAAAGTAAGTCAGGCTTTGCCTTTTTTTTCTTTCTTCGAATGTCTCGACAAAACAGCCTCCCGAATTGTCTTACCACCCCCGATAATGATAACTTTCAATTTGAAGTTCGGAGTCAAACAAAACCTCCAAAACTTGAATCAATTCAACTTTTAGAAGAAAGATATTCTGAAACATTCTCAATGTGAAGTTTTCAACAATCAAAAAAGCTTTTTAAAAAAAAAAAGTTTTAAAAAAAGTTAATTTTCATTTTGATTTTGTTTTTTTTTTTTCTGAAAAGATATTATTTCTCTCTCTCTATCTTTAGGTTCAATAAGGAAGATACATTTCATTGATAAACTTGAGTTTTTTTTAAAAAAGAATGAATTGAGAAAGATCTATATTTATGTTTCTTAATCATGACCTAATTTTTGATGTTTTAAGTTTTTATGTTTGATGTTTTTTAATTTCTGAAAGATTATTTCTCTCTCTCTGAGGTCAACAAGAAGGACATTTCATTGATAAACTTGAGTTTTTTAAAGAATTGAGAAAGATTTCAATGATTTCGATGTTTCAAATGCTGCAAATCGATAAAAAAAAACAGAAAAAGAAAAAAAAAAAAGATTTTTCGCCATTTTTTTTCTTTTCTTTTTCTTGTTGAGTTGTTGAGCAAATAAAATAAATAAATCTATAATTGATTGAAAAGTAAGCCAAGTTGTCCACAAAACCACAACCTTTCATTTTTATTTTTTAAAAAACACTTTAATTAGCTTCAAAAAAGGTTGAAATATAATATGTTTGTTGAATTATTTTTGATTTTTTTTAGTCTCATTTATTTATTTAATAATAATTGAAAAAAGAAGCTTCTTTTTCTCAAAAAAACAAAAAAAAAAAATTTCAAGGGAGAAATAATACAACCCAATAAATAAATAAAAAATAGTTTTGTTTGTCTTTTTCTTCTTTTATTATTGAACAATTATGAACTTATATTAATTAACAATAGAAAATTAACTAATTCTTTTACATATATCTTTTTTTTCTGAAAAAATTATTTGCTCTTTTTCTAATTTCCCAAATATTTTTATTCATTTTTCTCATTTAATAATTGTAGTATACTAATAAATAAATAAATAAATAAAAAGAAATAGACGAAAGTTTTAAAATTAAAAGAAATGATAGAAGAAAAATATATTGGGTTTACCCTTGCGGTTGTATCAACTATATTTATAGGAACTAGTTTTGTTATTAAGAAAAAAGGTTTGCTTGAAAGTGAAGGACATGGTATATTTCTTTAAATAATCAGCTTTTTCTTTTATTCTTTAAACTCAATGTTAATATGTCATTATTATTATTTTCTTCTTTTCAGGTTCAGGAGAATCTAATTTATCATGTTTAAAGAGTGTAACTTGGTGGGTAGGGACAATAACAAGTTCTATTTCTTTTCTTTCTTTTCAAGTTTTTTTTTTTTTTTTCCTCATTAAAAATTAAATAATAATAAAGTGGTATTTGGAGAAATTGCTAATTTTGCTGCATATTCTTTTGCCCCTGCTATTCTAGTCACTCCAATTGGAGCTTTAAGTGTAGCTATTAGGTTATTTCCTAATTATTTATTTATTTCTGAATTTATTCTCAATTGTTTTTTTGTTTTTTTCAAAAAAATAATGAAAAATATATCAATAAAATAAAAAAAAATTCTTTTACAGTGCTGTACTTGCTTCCATATTTCTAAATGAAACTCTTGATAAATATGGAAAAATTGGATGTGCATTATGTATTGTTGGATCAACTATTATCATCTTTCATGCTCCTGAAGATAAATATATTGAATCTGTAGAAGAAATTATTGGTTATATGCTTCAACCAGGTTGACTTTTTTTTTTTTAATTTAATTTAGCTTTAACTCAACAAATTCCATTACTTCTTCAATTTCTGATTCTTATTTCTCAAATTTAATTAGGATTCTTAACCTATTTTATTCTTGTAATATTATATATACTTGTGGTAGTTTGGAAAATTGCTCCCAAATATGGAAAAAGAAATATGCTTGTTTATATTTCCCTTTGTTCTTTTGCTGGATCTTTAACTGTTATTGGAGTGAAAGGGTTTTTTTCTTTTTTTTTTTATGAATGGTTGGACATGAATTAACGAAAAAAAAAAAAAAAAAAAAAAAGTCTTGGAATTGCATTGAAATTAACTTTCTCTGGAAGTAACCAAATGATTTATCCTTCAACTTACTTCTTTTTATTCTTAGTTGCTATTAGTGCAATTTTCCAATTAAATTATTTAAATTTGGCTTTGGATCTTTTCTCAACAGCAGCTGTTTCTCCTGTTTATTATGTTTTCTTTACTTCTGCAACAATTTGTTCAAATGTTTTATTATTTCAAGGGTATTATTATTTTTTTTTTGAATAACAAATTGAGAAAAACTAAATAAATAATTGAAAAAAAAAAAAAATAGATTTGATGGACAAACTGTACCTGAAGTTATTAATGAATTTTTGGGTTTTGTCACAATGGTTATTGGAGTTTTCCTTCTTTACCCAAAAAATGAGGTTAGTACTTATGATAGACTTCAACAAACTCATAGAGCTCTTTCTGTTGACTCAGATTTAGAATTAGAACAAATTAGAAGTGTTTAAAAATTAATATCACTTCAAATCAACAAAAAAAGGAAAAAAGAAAAAAAAAAAAAAAAGGAAAAAAAGGAATTTTGTTTTGTGTTTTGTGTTGTTGTCTGTCAAATATTTTTTAGAAACCAATAAAAAAAAATAAATCATAAAAAGAAATATTTCAAGTATTTTATTTTATTTAAATTTAAATTTTTTCAACATTATAATTATTTTCACAAAGAACAATTGATTACTTTTTTTTTCCTTCCTTCAATTGAGTTGATAAGAAACAGATTTTGTTTCCCCTTTTGCATTTACTAAAGTTACTGTCCTATTTTCAAAATTGATTTCTTGAATTTCATTCAACCAAAGAGTCTTTGGTTCTGTTGACATTAAAGGTCTTCCAGGTTTATTTTCAACAAGTTGGTCAATAAATTCATTTGTTTGAAAAATTTTCTTTTTGTGTTCACTATTTTCAATATGCATAACTTCATCAATAAGGGAGTAACAGTTTACATTGCTAACAACATGAGCAATTGTTTTTCCATCTTTTGATAAATAAAACTTTGAATCATAAAATAATTTTGGAACAGTAACTTTCATAACTTCTTCAGATGTTTGTGTATTTGTAACAGTAACAAGTCGAGTTAAAGTATCTCGAAGTAAAGTGAAATCTCCATGAATTTCTTTTTCTAAAAAGTAAATTTTTTTTGTTTTTTGTTAAAGAAATTGGAACAAAACGAAAAGAAAAAAGAAGGGAAAAAAAATAATACCAGAAGCATTAGGAAGCATACAACCAGCAGAAGGTAACATTGTTATTGTAAATAAGAATAGAAGAGAGAATAAAAACAATTGAGAGCAGCCTATTTTCGATTGAAGCTCTAACATCCAAAATATTATAAATGAAGCTTATTTACAAAAAATCTTTTTTTTTATAAAGCCACCATTTTTTGTTGACGTCATTCAAAATTTAAATTTGCCAATATGTAACTCGTAATAAATATTGGTTCTAAGTATTGATATTTTTCTTTTAATGTTTCAAATTGATTCAATCTCTTTCTATTCTTTGATCCATTTCTACATTTTCTCATTATTTTATGGATTTTTTTGTTTGACAGAGGATAATTTTGGAGTTTCAATTTGGAGTTTCAATTTTTAACAAAAAAAAAAAAAAAATGAAAACAAAATAAAATTGAATGATGGAAGGTTTCAAAATCACAAATCTTTTTAAAATTTGGCAACAATAACAATGAATGAAGAGATTCTGTCGTCAACCACTTCATTCATTCATCTAATTAATTCCTAACTATTCAATTATTGAATTTCTTTCTTATTGCTTTCCTATTTGCTTGTGTTTCTCTTTTGATTTTTGATTTTTGATTGTGGGGTTTCGATCATTTGATTGGTTGATTTTTGATAGAAAGAACCAAAAAAAAACATGGCGAATATGTTGAGGTTGTTCCACATAAGCATAAGACTTTTTCCTTATTGCTTTATGCATTTTCTTTTTTTTTTTTTTTTTAATTCTTTATGCTTTGAAAAAATGAACAC
>Ga0209960_1002155_pt1 | contig 20830 bp, 32 predicted proteins | sample ThiBiot_500_plan_2_FD_183947 | JGI IMG/M metagenome (GOLD analysis project Ga0209960, IMG submission 183947) | Wastewater bioreactor microbial communities from Cape Town, South Africa - Thiocy_expt_500_plan (SPAdes) | ecosystem: Engineered > Bioreactor > Thiocyanate-remediating >...
AAGCTTACAGCAGAGCTTATAGCGCCTGTTGCGATGGATGAAGGATTACGCTTTGCGGTTCGTGAAGGTGGTCGTACTGTCGGTGCCGGTGTCGTTACTAAAATACTGGCTTAACTTTAGGGTAATTGTTGAACAGAAGCGCTGGTTAGTCAGCGCTTCATTTTATGGGTTAGATAATGGAAAACCAAAATATACGGATTCGGTTAAAAGCGTTTGATCATCGTGTCCTTGACCAATCAACGCGAGAGATTGTAAATACTGCAAAGCGAACTGGCGCACGCGTGTGTGGACCCATTCCTTTGCCAACAAAAAAGGAAGTGTTTACAGTTAACCGTTCTCCACATATTGATAAAAAATCCAGAGAGCAGTTCGAAATTCGAACCCATAAACGACTATTGGATATTACTGAGTGGTCTCCGCAAACTGTTGATGCCTTGATGAAGTTAGACTTGGCAGCTGGCGTTGACGTCGAGATTAAGCTCTAGGAGAGAATGATGCGCACAGGATTAATCGCTGAAAAATTAGGAATGACACGCGTTCTCAGCCCGCAAGGCGAGCATGTGCCCGTGACACTTTTAAAAGTGGATGCATGTCAGGTCACTGATGTAAAAACAAAAGAAAAGCATGGCTATGATGCTGTTCAATTAGGTGTGGGAGCTGTTAAAGCTAAAAGGATTTCAAAGCCTGTCCGTGACAGCTTTGCCAAGAAAAAAGTTGAGCTCAAAAGAGTCCTTAAAGAGTTCCGAGTAGCAGAAGATGCATTACTTGAGCTGGGTGCGCAGATTTCTGTTGATCATTTCGTGCCTGGCCAGTATGTTGACGTCACTGCAACATCAGTGGGTAAAGGATTCGCCGGTGTTATGAAACGTCATAATTTCGGTGGTCTAAGAGCTTCTCACGGTGTTTCGATTACCCATAGAAGCCATGGTTCAACAGGGCAACGTCAAGATCCAGGTCGTGTTTTCAAAGGGAAAAAAATGGCAGGACATCTTGGATGTGAACAGGTTACGACTCAAAATTTGCAAATTTTTTCAACAGATGTTGAGAAGGGGCTTATTTTAGTTCGCGGAAATATTCCTGGGGGCGAAGGCTCTTATGTGGTTATTAAAGATGCAATTAAGAAGGCTCGTCCTGAAAATGCGCCTTATCCGGCGTCCCTCATGACGGCGAAAGCGGCAAGTGCTTCAGCTCCGCAAGCGTCGGAGGAAGTAAAATCTGTTGAGGCGGAAACGCCAGCAGAAACAACTGAATAAGTTAGAGTGTTTCGATGATAAAGTGCGATATTATTAATTTAGAAAATAAAAAGATTGGCCAGATTGAGCTTGCCTCTGAAGTTTTTGGTCTTCCTTTACGCCGTGATATCTTGGCACGTGTTGTGAATTGGCAATTGGCGAAGCGTCGGGCTGGTACTCACAAAACTCGTGGAATCAGTGATATCAGCGGAACAACTCGTAAACCTTGGAAACAAAAGGGAACAGGACGTGCTCGTCAAGGAAGTCTTCGTTCTCCACAATTCCGGGGTGGTGCGGTTATATTTGGTCCTGTGGTTCGTGATCATGGTTATAGCCTTCAGAAAAAAGTTCGTCGTCTTGGATTGATGACAGCACTTTCTTCTAAGTTAGCCGAAGGCAAGCTTTTTATTATTGAGTCACTTGAGCAAACAAGCCCAAAAACACAAGATGCTGTTAAAAATCTTGAAAAATTAGGCGTTAAAAATGCCCTTTTCGTGGATGGAGCTGAAGTAAATAAGAATTTTGCTTTAGCTATTCGAAACATCCCTTATATTGATGTTCTGCCACAACAAGGGTTGAATGTTTATGATATTCTTCGTCGTGAAACATTGATTTTAACGAAAGCAGCCGTAGAAAGTATAGAGCAGAGGCTAAGATGAAAAAGACAGATGTTAAGCACCAACTAATTGGAATGGAGCGTGCGCTCACGGTTATTCAAGCGCCTCTGATGACTGAAAAGTCAACAACAGCGTCTCAGTTTCGCCAATATGGATTTAAGACGCTTTTAGAAGCGACAAAACCTGAAATCAAGAGTGCGATTGAGCAAATTTTTAAAGTTAAAGTTGTGGCCGTTAATACAATCCTTCAAAAAGGGAAAGTTAAAAGATTTAAAGGGCGTGAAGGTCGTCGTAGCGATTATAAAAAGGCGATTGTTACCTTAGCCGAAGGTCATACCATTGATGTAGGTGCAGGATTATAAAATGACATTAAAAACATTTAGACCCACAACCCCTGGACAGCGTCAACTTGTTTTGGTTGATCGTTCAGAATTATGGAATGGCAAGCCTGTAAAAACTCTTACGGAAGGTAAGAAAAAAACAGGTGGGCGTAACAACCATGGTCGCATTACCTCTTTTCAAAAAGGTGGTGGACATAAGCAACGATATCGGGTTATTGATTTTAAGCGTCGTAAGGATGGAATGGTCGCTAAGGTTGAGCGCCTTGAATATGATCCAAACAGAACAGCTTTTATTGCGTTAATTCGTTATGCTGATGACACCCTTTCTTATATTTTAGCGCCACAACGTCTGGCCCTTGGTGATCAAGTGGAGTCGGGTGAAAAGGCCGATATTAAGACAGGTAATTGCTTGGCGCTTAAAGGGATTCCGGTTGGAACTATTATTCATAATATTGAAATGAGGCCTGGAAAAGGTGGACAACTTGCTCGTTCTGCAGGTACTTATGCTCAAATCATTGGACGTGATGCTGGAAATATCCAGCTGCGTTTAACCTCTGGAGAGTTGAGAGTTGTTTCCGGTGAATGCCGTGCAACAATTGGGGCTGTTTCAAATCCAGATCAAAAGAACATTAGTTTAGGAAAAGCTGGACGTTCACGTTGGCTTGGTCGCCGCCCCGTTGTTCGTGGTGTGGCTATGAACCCAATCGATCACCCTCATGGTGGTGGTGAAGGTAAAACATCAGGTGGACGTCATCCTGTTACCCCTTGGGGCAAGCCAACAAAGGGTAAGAAAACAAGAGGTAAAAAGCCTTCTGATAAAATGATTATTAGAAGACGCAACAAGAAGTAGTTAATTAAGGAGTTGAAGTAGTGGCACGCTCGGTTTGGAAAGGTCCTTTTGTCGATGGCTTTCTTCTGAAAAAAGCAGAAGCAGCCCAAGAAAGTGCACGTAAAGAAGTTATTAAAACCTGGTCGCGGCGTTCAACAATTATGCCGCAATTTGTGGGCTTGACTTTTGCCGTACATAATGGTCATAAGTTCATACCTGTACTCGTAACTGAAGAAATGATCGGGCATCGATTTGGTGAGTTCGCTTTGACGCGAACATTCCATGGCCATGCTGGTGATAAGAAGGCTAAAAGAGGATAACAATGTCAAAGAAAGCGACACCACGTAAGCTCGCTGCGACTGAAGCTGGTGCGACACTTCGCACTTTAAGAATTAGTCCCCGTAAGCTGAATTTAATTGCAGGAATGATTCGTGGCAAACATGTTAGTGATGCTTTAGATCATTTAATGTTTTCAAGAAAGCGTTCTGCCAAAGCCGTCTATGACTTGGTTGTTTCCGCGATTTCTAACGCAGAAAATAACCATGGTCTTGATATGGACCGCCTTTATGTTGCAGAAGCGCATGTTGGAAAAGGTTTAGTAATGAAGCGTTTTATGGCGCGAGCACGTGGACGAGGGGCAAAAATTCTAAAGCCTTTCAGTCAGATTAGCGTTGTTTTGCGTGAACAAAGGGATCAAGCATAATGGGACAAAAAGTAAAACCAATTGGCTTACGCCTTGGAATTAATCGCACTTGGGATTCAAGGTGGTTTGCAAGCAAGAATTATGGCGATTTACTGATCGAAGATATCCGAATTCGTGAGTATCTTTATAAAAAGTTGCCCCAAGCTGGTATCTCTAAAATTGTTATTGAGCGCCCCACAAAAAGAGCTGTGGTTACAATCCATGCTTCAAGACCTGGGGTTGTCATTGGTAAAAAAGGAACTGATATCGAGAAACTTCGCACTGATCTTGCAAAGATGGCTGAAGGTGAAGTAAGTCTTAATATCGTTGAAGTTCGTAAACCTGAGTTAGATGCTAAGCTTGTTGCAGAGAGTATCGCGCAACAAATTGAACGTCGCGTCAGTTATCGCCGCGCAATGAAACGTGCTATGCAAACAACTATGCGTCTTGGCGCAAAAGGAATGCGTATTTTGGTGTCTGGTCGTTTGGGTGGAGCTGAAATCGCTCGTGATGAACAGTACCGTGAAGGGCGTGTTCCATTACATACTTTACGTGCTGACGTCGATTATGGTCATGGCGAGGCAAAAACAACTTATGGCATTTGTGGTGTCAAAGTTTGGATTTTTAAGGGTGAAATTTTAGAGCGTGATGCTTTGGCTATCGAAAATCGTACTCCAGCTCAAGCGAATGTTTAAAAAGTAAAAGGTGAGAGATGTTAGCTCCTAAAAGAACAAAATTTCGTAAAGCACATAAAGGCCGTATCCACGGTGTTGCAAAAGGTGGAACCGCTCTTAATTTTGGAGCTTATGGATTAAAGGCTCTTGAGCCTGCTCGTGTTACGGCACGACAGATCGAAGCAGCTCGTCGCGCTATCACACGTCATATTCGTCGTGCTGGTCGCGTATGGATCAGGATTTTTCCAGATGTGCCTGTGTCAACAAAGCCAGCTGAAGTGCGTATGGGAAGTGGTAAGGGAAATCCTGAATATTGGGCATGTCGCGTTGCACCTGGAAGAATCATGTTTGAGCTTGACGGCATCCCCGTTGATCTGGCAAAAAGAGCATTCGAATTGGCAGCTGCAAAGCTTCCTATAAAAACTCGTTTTGTAGTTCGTCTTGGCGCTGAAGGATAGAAAATGTTAAAAGTAGAAGATTTAAAAAGGAAAACCAATTCTGAATTACAGGATATGGCGATTCAGTTAAAAAGAGAATTGATGAATTTGCGCTTTCAGCGGGTTACCGGTCAAATCGCATCCACTGCGCGGTTTCGTGAGGCGAGAAGAGAAATTGCTCAAATTAAAACCCTTCAGCGTCAAAATGCGCTGAGCAAAGCATTATCATAAGGAGTTTTAGATGCCTCGTAGAGTTTTACAGGGTGTTGTTGTTAGTACGGCGTGTGAGAAAACGGCAATTATTCGTGTTGAACGTCGCGTTCAGCACCCCATGTACAAGAAGTTTATTACGCGTTCAAAAAAATACGCAGCGCACGATGAAGGCAATCAATGCCAAGTTGGTGAGCAAGTGACAATTCGTGAGTGTCGTCCACTTTCGAAGCGTAAGTGTTGGGAAGTTATTAGAGAACAGGCCTAAAAAGGTTAAGGCAGAACGATGATTAGAGAACAAACAAATTTAGAAGTTGCCGACAATTCTGGAGCACGCCGCGTTGAATGTATCCGCGTATTAGGTGGAACAGGGCGACGTTATGCTTCAGTCGGTGATGTTATTATTGTGGCTGTAAAGGATGCAATTCCGGATCGCCGCGTTAAAAAAGGTGAAGTGCATAAGGCGGTTATTGTGAGGACTTCAAAAGAAGTTCGCCGTCAAGACGGAACAGCAATTCGATTTGATCGTAATGCAGCCGTTCTGATTAACAATAACATGGAACCTCTTGGGACACGTATTTTCGGGCCTGTAACTCGCGAACTTCGTTCTAAGAACTTTATGAAAATTATCTCTCTTGCTCCTGAGGTGCTATAATGTTGCAAAGTTGGAAAGTTAAAAAAGGCGATCGTGTTGTCGTGATTGCTGGTAAAGATAAGGGCAAAATGGGAGAGATTACCCAAGTTTTGCGTACAGACGGTCGTGTTGTTGTGAGTGGTATTAACGTACAAGCAAAACACCAAAAGCCTTCAATGGGCAATGCTGGTGGTATTGTGCGTAAAGAGGCTCCTATTCATGTCTCAAATGTGATGCACGCTGATCCTAAGGATGATAAACCAACACGTGTTGGAATGAAAAACCTTGAGAATGGACGTAAAGTGCGTTATGCAAAACGTTCAGGCGAAATTATTGATAAGTAAAGGCAGTACCAATGGTCCGGTTACGCGAACATTATGAAAAAGTTGTTAGAGCTGAGCTTGTAAAGCAGTTCAATTATACAAATCCGATGGAAGTTCCTAAGATTGAAAAAATTGTTCTGAATATGGGGGTAGGTGAAGCAGCACAAGATAAAAAGAAAATTGAAATTGCTGTGAGTGAGCTTACAGCGATTGCTGGTCAAAAGCCAGTAACAACAAAGGCAAAGAAGTCAATTGCTGGCTTTAAGGTGCGTGAAGGTGTTCCGTTAGGTGCAAAAGTTACGCTTCGGCAAGCTCGTATGTATGAATTTTTAGATCGTCTTGTGAATATTGCGATGCCTCGTATTCGTGATTTTAGAGGAATTTCTAAAAAATGCTTTGATGGGCGTGGAAATTTTGCTATGGGCATAAAAGAGCATATCGTTTTCCCCGAGATTGACTATGACAAGGTTGAGAAGGTTCGTGGTCTAGATATTATTATCGTGACGACTGCTCGAACAGATTCAGAAGCTTTGGCTTTGTTGAGTGGGTTTAATTTCCCCTTTATGAATTAAGGTAAAAAGAATGGCAAAACTGAGTTCAGTTGAAAAAAATAATCGTCGTCGAAAAATGTCCCAGCAATTTGCTGATCGTCGGACAAAATTAAAGGCAATTATTTACAATCGTGAGTTGACACCGGAAGATCGCTTTGAGGCAACTTTAAAGTTAGCAGCTCTTCCAAGAAATAGTGCAAAGATTCGTGTTCGTAATCGTTGTGAGGTTTCAGGACGCTCACGTGGTGTTTATCGTAAATTTAAGATGTCACGTATTGCATTAAGAGAATTAGGGTCACTAGGGCTTATTCCTGGTTTGACTAAAGCAAGTTGGTAGGAGTTTAAAATGAGTTTTTCAGATCCAATTGGAGATCTTATTACCCGTCTTAGAAATGCTCAGATGTTGGGACGTCAAGAAGTTCGTTCTCCATCATCTAAAGAGCGTGCAAATGTTCTTGATGTGTTAAAGCGTGAAGGATATATCAAAGATTATGAAATTCATGAGGTCCGTCCGGGCGTTCAAGAGATGCTTGTGACGCTGAAGTATGTTGATGGCGCACCGGTTATTGATGAAATTTCAAGAGTTTCAAAACCTGGCCGCCGTGTTTATTCCGCAATTTCTAAATTGCAAAAGATTAAAGGTGGTCTTGGAATTTCTGTCCTCTCAACTTCTCAAGGCGTTATGTCTGATCATGAGGCGCGCGAAAAGAATGTGGGCGGGGAAGTTTTGTTTAAAGTATTCTAAAATTTTGAAGGCGGAATTAATATGTCGCGTGTAGGAAAAAATCCAGTTGTGATCCCTCAAGGGGTTGAGTGCCAAGTTTCTGGCGCAATGCTGACTGTTAAGGGTAAAGTAGGGCAATTAAGCATGCCTATTTCTTCTGATGTTATTACAAAAGTTGAAGATGGCAAAGTTGTTGTTAAGCCTGCTTCTCAGAGCAAACAATCACGTATGATGTGGGGAACAACGCGCAAGCTTGTTGATAATATTATTATTGGTGTTTCTCAAGGATTTACACGAAATCTTGAAATTAACGGTGTTGGTTACCGTGCAGCTGTTCAAGGGAAAAACCTTGTTTTGCAATTAGGCTACAGTCATGATATTGAATATCCAATTCCTGATGATGTTCAAATCAAATGTGAAAAGCCAACGGCAATTTCTATTTTTGGAGCAAGTCGTCAGCGAGTTGGGCAGATTGCCGCAGAAATTCGTAACTATCGTGGTCCTGAGCCTTATAAAGGTAAGGGAATTAAATATGAGAATGAATTCATTCTCCGCAAAGAAGGTAAGAAGAAGTAAAAGCTATGTTAACTGTGCAAGATAAATTCAATCGTCGTAAACAAAGAGTTAGAACACATATTGCGCGTGTTGCTGCTGAACGCCCCAGGCTCACAGTCTATCGCTCTAATAAACACATCTATGCTCAAGTTATTGACGATCAAAATCGCCGAACTTTGACGGCTGCTTCAACTCTTGATAAGGACGTAAAGGGAAGCGGTGGCAATAAGGCAGCAGCTGAATTAGTTGGTAAGTTGGTTGCTGAAAAAGCCAAAAAATTAGGTGTTACAAATGTTGTTTTTGATCGAGGAGCATACCTTTATCATGGCCGTGTGAAGGCATTGGCTGAAGCTGCTCGTGCTCATGGCTTATCATTCTAAGGAAAATAAGATGGCTCGTAATTCCACTACAGAAAAAGATGTTGAACTTATTGAAAAGCTCGTCAACATCAACCGTGTTGCTAAAGTTGTCAAGGGAGGTCGTCGTTTCGGCTTTTCGGCTCTTGTGATTGTTGGCGATGGAAAAGGTCGTGTTGGGTTTGGTAACGGAAAAGCTCGCGAAGTTCCTGATGCTGTGCGTAAGGCAACTGAAAAAGCAAAAAGAAGCTTAGTTCGTATTCCTCTTCGTGAAGGACGTACATTACACCACGATGTAACTGCGCGTTATGGTGCTGGGAAAGTTCATCTACGCTCTGCTATAGCTGGGACTGGAATTATTGCTGGTGGTCCTATGCGTGCTGTTTTTGAAGCCTTAGGGATTCATGATGTTGTGAGTAAGTCAATCGGGACAAGCAATCCACAGAATTTAGTGAGAGCAACTTTTGAAGCTTTAAGAAGCGTTTCAAGCCCACGGCAGATTGCTCATAAGCGTGGTAAGAAAGTTGGCGATATCGTTGGACGCCGTGATAATGAAGCAACAAATGAGAAAGCTCATGACTAAGGTACAGAAGAAAGTTCGCATTACGCAAATCGCAAGTGCAAATCGTCGCCCTGCTAGCCAAACGGCTGTTTTAATCGGGTTAGGACTAAACAAGTTGCATCGTACACGAGAGTTAGAGGATACCCCCTCTATTCGTGGAATGATTAATAAAGTAAAACACCTCTTGCGTGTTGAAGAGAATTTTTAGTTTAAGGTATTCAAATGAAATTAAATGAGATACGTGATAACGCTGGCGCTACACATGCGAGAAAGCGTGTGGGTCGAGGGCTAGCTTCTGGTCTTGGAAAAACATCTGGTAAGGGACAAAAAGGTCAAAAGGCACGTACAGGTGTCTCTATTAAAGGTTTTGAAGGTGGTCAAAACCCTCTCTACAGACGTCTTCCAAAACGCGGATTTACCAATATTTTCCGTATTGAGTATGAAGAGATTACCTTAGGTCGCCTTCAGGCCGCTTTGGATAAGGGGCTTCTTGATTCTAAGGCTGAACTTACGGAAGCTGTCTTACGCGAAAAAGGAATTGTTAGAAATACCTCTAATGGCGTAAAGTTGCTTGCAACAGGAACGCTCACAACTCCTGTTACCTTAAAGATCAGTAAAGCAACAAAAGGAGCTCTTGAAGCCGTTGCAAAAATAAAGGGTAAAGTAGAACTTTTAGAACCTATTACATCTAAGGAATAAAGATGTCCTCTGTCGTTGAGCAGTTTGCTACAAATTTTGATCTCAGCGCTTTTAAGAAAGCGGACGATCTTAAAAAAAGATTATGGTTCACGCTGCTCGCTCTTCTTGTGTTTCGCTTTGGAACTTATCTTCCTTTACCCGGCATCGATGCTTTAATCATGCAGGCGATTGCAACGAAGCAATCAACAGGTATTTTAGGAATATTCGACAAGTTTTCTGGTGGTGCGCTTGGGCGTATGACTATTTTTGCTTTAGGAATTATGCCCTATATTTCCTCAAGTATTATCGTTCAACTTTTAACGGCAGTCTCTCCACAGCTTGAAGCCCTTAAGAAAGAAGGGGAGGCAGGTCGTAAGAAAATTAATCAGTATACACGTTATGGCACCGTCTTTTTAGCGACTGTTCAAGCTTGGGGAATTGCCGTCGCTTTAGAGTCTCTTCCTGAACAACCAGTGATTGACCCAGGTTTCTTATTTAGATTTTCTGCTGTTGTTACATTAGCAGGCGGGACGCTCTTTCTGATGTGGTTGGGGGAACAAATTACGCAACGTGGTATAGGAAATGGTGTGTCACTCATTATTTTCGCTGGTATCGTCGCGGGAATGCCTCATGCAATTGCCTCTACGCTTGAACTAGGTCGTCAAGGAACTCTTAAGCCTCTTTTAATTTTTGGCGTTGTTTTAATGCTCGCGTTAGCATTGACATTCATTGTCTTTATGGAACGCGCTCAACGACGTATTTATATACAATACCCCAAACGTCAGGTTGGGATGAAGATTTATGGCGGACAAAGCTCTCATCTGCCAATGAAAATTAATACTTCTGGGGTTATTCCTCCTATCTTTGCAAGCTCTCTTTTGCTTTTGCCAGTCACAATTGCAAACTTTGGTGCAAGCTATAGTCCTGATAGCTTTTTAGCCAAAATTGCATCGTATGTTGGCCCAGGGCAACCTCTTTATTATGCTTTTTTTATTGGTTTAATTGTCTTTTTCTCGTTCTTTTATACGGCAGTTGTCTTTAATCCAACTGAAACCGCTGAAAATCTTAAGAAAAATGGTGCAATTGTTCCAGGGTATCGTCCCGGACTTAGTACGGCTGAACATCTTGATTATGTTTTAACCCGTTTAACAGTCATTGGGGCTGCTTATTTAGCGCTTATATGTACGGTTCCTGAATACTTTATTACGCGACATTCTTTACCTTTTTATCTTGGCGGTACAAGCTTATTGATCGTTGTTAGTGTAAGCATTGATACTGTTGCTCAGATCCAAGCTCATTTACTTGCCCATCAATATGAAGGGCTAATTCGTAAATCGCGTCAAAAGGATAAATAATGATAAATGTTATTATCCTTGGACCGCCCGGTGCTGGAAAAGGGACGCAAGCTCGTTTAATTCAGGAAAAGTTTGGGTATACTCAAATTAGTACAGGCGATTTAATTCGCAATGAAATTGCATCAGAATCAGAGCTTGGGAAATATTTACAGCCCATCGTAAATTCAGGCGGCTATCTTGATGATAAAGTCATGCTGGAGCTTCTAGAAAACAAGCTCAAAACTGTTAAAACTGGGGCGATTCTGGATGGTATTCCAAGAACAGAAAATCAAGCAAATGCCCTTTATGAAATGCTAAAGAAAAATCATCAACAAGTCGATTTGGTGATTGAGCTAAAAGTAGATAAAGATATTCTTGCAAAGAGGATTGCAGGTCGTTTTTCTTGTGCAAATTGTGGCACAATTTATAATGATTATTTTAATCCTCTTAAGAATGAAGGAAAGTGTGATCACTGCCAGGGAATTGAATTTACCAGGCGAAAGGATGATGCTTTAGAAGTCGTTCACAAACGACTTGAAATATATTATGAAAAAACCCAGCCTTTGCTTAGTTACTATGAGAAAAATGGTCAATTAAACCAAGTGGATGGGATGCAAGGGGTTGACGATGTGGCGTCGCAAATTGAGATGTTAATTACACAATATCTCAAAAAACCACAAATGTGTGTAAACTAGGTCTTGACTTCTAAAGTTTGATGCCTATAAATTGCTTTCTTTGAAAGCATTAATTAATGAATTAAGGAGAAAAGCCGTGGCTCGTATAGCAGGCGTCAACATTCCTACACAAAAGCGAGTAATTATAGGGCTAACTTATATTTACGGGTTAGGTCCAGCGAAAGCTAAAGAAATTTGCTCAAGCATTGGCATACCGGAAAGTCGACGTGTTAAAGATTTGACAGAAGATGAAGTGCTTAAGATTCGTGAATGTATCGATTCAACTTATAAAGTTGAAGGTGATTTGCGACGTGAAGTTTCAATGAACATTAAACGATTGACAGACCTTGGATGTTATCGAGGACTCCGTCATCGTAAAGGCTTGCCTGTTAGAGGTCAGCGGACGCATACCAATGCACGTACACGCAAAGGAAAAGCTGTCGCGATCGCAGGTAAGAAGAAGTAATTTTGACGAGATAGGATACAAAGAATGGCCAAGCCAGCACAAAGAATTCGACGTCGTGAGCGTAAAAACATTACCTCCGGTGTGGCACATATTAATGCTACTTTTAATAATACCATGATTACAATTACAGATCCTCAAGGAAATGCCGTTTCATGGTCATCAGCAGGTATGATGGGCTTTAAGGGCTCACGTAAATCCACACCATATGCCGCTCAAATGGCAGCTGAAGATGCTGGAAAAAAAGCCTCAGAGCACGGGATGCGTGTGTTAGAAGTAGAAGTTAATGGGCCAGGTTCTGGACGCGAGTCAGCACTACGTGCCTTACAATCTATTGGTTTTACAGTGACTTCTATTCGTGATATGACGCCGGTACCCCATAACGGATGCCGTCCTCCAAAGCGTCGTCGCGTTTAATTATTACCTTTAGAAAATATTACGAAGCAACATTGAGAGGAAAGTTCTGTGATACAAAAAAATTGGCAAGAACTCATTAGGCCCTTTAAACTCAACATTGATCTTCTTGGCAGTGAACATCGCCGCGCGCAAGTTGTTGCTGAGCCTTTAGAAAGAGGCTTCGGGTTAACACTTGGTACGGCTTTAAGGCGCATCCTTCTGTCATCTCTCCAAGGAGCTGCTGTGACAGGGGTACAAATCGAAGGCGTTCAACATGAGTTTAGTTCAATTCCTGGTGTTCACGAAGATGTGACTGAGATCATTTTAAATCTTAAATCTCTTTCGCTCCGCAAGCACTCAGAAGGAACAAAAAAACTTCGCCTAAAAGCTGAGGGACCTGGTGCGGTGACAGCTGCTCAATTTGAAGCAACCTCTGACATTGAAATTTTGGATCCTGAACTTGTTATTTGTGTTTTAGATGCGGGTGCAAAGATTTCCATGGAAGTAACCGTTGAAAATGGTAAAGGATATGTTCCTGCCGGCCAGCTCAGACGTGAAGATGCTCCCATTAGCTTTATTCCTGTTGATGCTCTCTTCTCTCCTGTTCGCCGAGTTTCCTATAAGGTTGATAATACCCGTGTAGGACAGCGTACAGACTATGATAAACTTATCATGGATGTTGAGACAAATGGCGCTGTTCGTCCTGAAGATGCCGTCGCTTTAGCCGCTCGTATCCTTCAAGATCAGCTTCAACAATTTATTAATTTTGAAGAGCCTGTTGCGGCAGAGGAAAAAGATCAAGAAGCAGAGCTTCCCTTTAGCCGTGCCCTTCTTAAGAAAGTTGAGGAGCTTGAGCTTTCTGTACGCTCTGCCAACTGCTTAAAGAATGAGAACATTGTCTATATTGGAGATCTTGTCCAGAAAACGGAAAATGATCTTTTGAGAACACCAAATTTTGGACGTAAATCACTCAATGAGATTAAAGAAGTTTTAGGCCAAATGGGTCTTGAACTTGGAATGAATGTTACGGGTTGGCCACCTGAAAATATTGAAGAAATGGCCAAAAAAATTGAAGATCCTTATTAAGGTATAGAGTTAGGAGAATTACCATGCGCCATCGTTTGCGTGGACGTCAATTAAATCGTACAACTAATCAACGTAAAGCTTTATTACGTGGACTTGCTAAAGATTTAATTCGTCATGAACAAATTACGACAACATTACCTAAGGCCAAAGATTTAAGGCCGTTTGTAGAAAAACTCGTCACTTTAGGTCGACGTGGTGGGCTTCACGTTTATCGCCAAGCGCTTTCAGTTCTTGGGGATAATGAGTTAGCACGTAAGCTAACAGGAACACTTGCGGATCGTTACCGTAATAGAGCTGGCGGATATACTCGCATTATTAAAGCAGGATTCCGTTATGGTGATAATGCACCTTTAGCTGTTATTGAATTTATTGAACGTGACGTTGCTGCTAAAGGCGCAGGCCAGAAGATTGAAGCGACAGCAGCGGTATCAGATGCTGCAGCTCCTGAGGCCCAAGCCTAGAGGTAAAACACATCTAGAATATAATTAAAGCGACATTTTGTCGCTTTTTTTATATCCAAAGAATAAGAGGGCAAAGCATGCAAAGAAATATCCTCCTTGTCATTTGTTTCTTAAAAGCATCTTTTTTATTAATTGCTGATCCCATTGAAACGCTTCCGCATTCTCAAGAACAAATCCAGCTTACATTTGCACCGATTGTAAAAAAAATAGCACCCGCAGTGGTGAGTATTTCTGCGGCTCGTATTATAGAGCAACGTTATTCTCCTTTTTTTGATGACCCAATATTTCGTCATTTTTTTGGAGAAACTGTCCCTGTTCCGGCACCACATGCACGTGTGCAAAGTTCTCTCGGTTCTGGCGTGCTTGTAAAAGCAGATGGTCTCGTGATTACGAATGACCATGTTATTAAACAAGCGGAAGAAATAAAAGTCATTCTGGCCGATGGCCGTGAATATCATGCCGAAATTGTTGCGCGAGATGTTCGTACAGATCTTGCTGCATTAAAATTAAAAACAGAAGAGAAAAATTTACCTTATTTAGAATTAAAAGATGCAGATACACTGCAAGTTGGAGACCTTGTTCTTGCTGTTGGCAATCCTTTTGGATTTGGCCAGACAGTGACTTCTGGAATTGTTTCGGGACTTGCGCGCAATTCTGTCGGGATTAAGGATTTTAGATCTTTAATCCAAACAGATGCAGCCATCAATCCGGGGAATTCAGGCGGACCCATGATCACGTTGGATGGAAAAGTTGTCGGCATCAACACGGCAATTTTTTCCCATACAGGGGGATCAATAGGAATTGGATTTGCCATCCCTTCAAATCTTGTTGTTCCGGTGATTGCAAGCGTGAATCATGGCGGTAAGATTACACGCTTGTGGCTGGGACTTGCTCTTAAGACAATGTCAGCAGAGCTTGCGCAGGAAAAAAAGATAGCATTCTTCAAAGGCGCTTTAATTTCGCAAGTTTACCCAAATACACCTGCTGAAAAGGCTGGTTTAAAAGAAGGCGATATCATTACTGAAATAAATGGGCATGAAATTACAAATGAAGCTGCTTATCGGTTTAGATTAGCTATTGCAAAACAAAATGAGGGCTCTGCCATTATTGTGATGCGAGGAGCTGAGAAATTGTCGTTTAATATTGTGCCTGAAATCCCTCCTGACCAAACCAATAATAAGCCTCAAGCTCTTTATGGGCGTCATCCTTTATCGGGTCTTGTTGTGGTTAGCTTAACACCTGCTGTTGCAACTGAGCTAGGTCTTGCTTTTGAATCCCAAGGAGGTGTTGTTGTCTTACAGATTGAACCTGGGACACCCGCAAGCCTGAGTGGTCTTTTGCCTGGCGATGTCATCTTAGAGATAAATGGGAAACCAAGTACCTCTGCAGATCAATTGGCTAGAAATTTAGGAAGAAGTCGCCGAGGATGGGAAATTAAGTTCAAACGGGGATCAGAAGTTTTTGTTCAAAACTGGTAAGGGGATTTACAAATTTTATTTGAGAATAAAAAGTCACGCCCATTAGCAGATATCTTACGACCCACGACGTTAGAAGAGGTCATCGGTCAAGAACACCTTATTGGTCAAGGAAAAGCCCTTACAAGGCTTATTGAGGCTCCAAAACTTCCTTCTTTAATTCTCTGGGGGCCTCCTGGATGTGGAAAGACGACGCTGGCTCGCCTCATTTCTCACTCTGTAAAGCTTCATTTTGTTCAGGTATCAGCAGTCCTCTCAGGTATCAGTGAGCTTCGTAAGATCTTTGAAGAGGCTGAGGAACGATGGAAATGGGGGCAGGGGACGCTCTTATTCGTGGATGAAATTCATCGTTTTAACCGCAGTCAACAAGACATCTTTCTCGCTCATCTTGAAGAAGGCACGATTACATTAATTGGCGCAACAACCGAGAATCCTTCCTTCGAGTTAAATCCCGCTTTACTTTCACGCTGCCAAGTAATGGTTCTAAAGAGGTTAGAAGAAAATGATCTTGAGAAGGTTCTACAAAGAGCAGAGACTTTTTTAAAAAAGAAATTACCTTTGGATGAATCGGCGAGAACTTCTCTTATCTCGATGGCAGATGGAGATGGTCGGGCTCTTTTAAATATGGCAGAGATTCTCTTTAATGAGGAGAAAGTTGACGCGGATAAACTAAGCGCGATTTTAAATAAGCGAGCTCCCATCTATGACAAGGCTCAGGAAGGTCATTACAATCTTATAAGTGCTCTGCATAAGGCCATGAGAGCCTCAGATGTGGATGCCACGCTTTATTGGCTTGCACGGATGCTGCAAGGGGGTGAAAATCCCATGTACATCCTAAGGCGGCTCGTACGCTTTGCAACCGAGGACATTGGTCTTGCGGATCCTCAAGCCTTATCTCAAGCCGTTTCTGCCCAACAAGCGTACCATTTCTTGGGTTCACCTGAGGGGGAGCTAGCCATTGCGCAGTGCGTGATTTACCTCGCAACAGCACCCAAATCAAATGCTGCTTATCAAGCTTTAAAAGCGGCGCAACATTCTGTTGCTCATCATGGTTCTTTAATGCCTCCTCTTTACGCCGTAAATGCCCCTACCAAGCTTATGAAAGAACTCGGGTATGGGAAGGGGTATCAGTATGATCACGATGCTCCTGATGCTTTTTCTGGGGCTAATTATTTTCCCGAAGGAATGTCACGTGAAAATTACTATCAGCCGAAAGGGAAAGGTTTTGAACAAGAAATTTTAAAGCGGCTGCAGTATTGGCAGGCGTTACGTGATCAAAAATCTAAAACTTAGGGAAAAAGCTTTCAAAACAATTTATGGGGATTAATTTGAAAGAAAAAAAGCTTAAGAACATTTAATCTTCATTTTTTACTTGAATGTGTGATCTGAATTCGCTAGTTATCCGAGGTACCTTAATAACGCGCCCGTAGCTCAATTGGATAGAGCATCTGACTACGGATCAGAAGGTTAGGAGTTCGAATCTTCTCGGGCGCGCCAGTAAAGCCAAGTAAATTCAAGCTTTTTCCAGTTCTTTATCTATCTCCATTTAGCCCCTAAAGATTGTATTTTTCCTTTCTTCTTGCTTCCGTATTGCTTCCGTTTTAAGATAATTTTATTCAGCAATTTATATAAGAACATAACCCTATGAGCCAGAAACTTACTAAGAAATTTGTCGATAGTATTCAACATGATTCAAATCAGGAGATCCTTCTTTGGGATAATGAACTCAAAGGCTTTGGTCTTCGTGTATTTACCTCAGGACGAAAAACTTATTTTGTCCAATATCGCAACGAATATAATCGTACTCGGCGCATGAAAATTGGTGTGCATAGTGTTATTACAGCGGAACAAGCACGAGAAGAAGCAAAAATTATCCTTGGTGAAGTTGCAAAAGGTAATGATCCTTCACTGGAAAGCAAAAATAAGAAGCTGGTTCCTACCTTCGTTGAATTTTCCCAAGAATATCTTGATCTCTACGCAAAGGGAATCAAAAAAGAGAAAGGTTATAAGGAAGATCAAAGACTACTAAAGCTTAGTTTAAAGCATCTAGGCTCAAAAACTATTCAAGAAATCACTACGAAAGACATCCATCTGTTGCATCGCGAACTCAAAGAGACACCGTATCAAGCTAATAGAGTACGTGCTCTTTTAAGTAAGATGTTCAACCTTGCTATTCAATGGGGCTGGAGATCAGATAATCCAGTTAAAGGAATTGATAAATACCATGAACATAAGAAGAACAGATGGCTCAATAATGAGGAGATGCAAAGGCTTTGGAGCGTTTTAGAGAAACATTCTAATCGCGATGTTGCTAACGTTATTCGCTTATTACTATTAACTGGTGCAAGACGTAATGAAATGCTAACAGCAACTTGGGATCAATTCGATTTAGAACGCGGTATTTGGACAAAACCCGCTCATGCAACAAAGCAAAATCGGATGGAGCACCTTCCTCTTTCCTTGCAAGCATTAGAGATTTTAAAAAATATGCAGCATATCTCTCACACTAATTTTCTCTTTCCTGGGAAAATTTCAGGGAAACCTTTGCAGGAGATTAACAAAGCATGGGGTACAATTAGAAAGAAAGCAGGTTTATTGGATGTTCGTCTTCATGATTTACGTCATACCCATGCATCGCATCTTGTATCGAGTGGTTTAAGTTTAAGTATTGTTGGTAAGCTTTTGGGGCACACACAAGCTTCTACTACCCAACGTTATGCTCATTTAGCAGATGAACCATTAAGAGAAGCCACAAGCTTATTTGGAAATAAAATTAAAGCCCTTACCTCAGAAACATCAAATTCTCAGCCCTAAAGAATTAGGTCATAGGTTTTTTAAAAGTGAGTTTATCCTTGCGATTACGTAAATAAGGATGTTTGCTTAAGTATTTTCTAAATAAGCGTATATGGCTACATGGGGGAAAATCCACACCAGAGCTAAAGTTTTTTTATGCTTGGTAGGGATTGAGATCGTTCGGTGCTGCCAATTTATAAAACCGCTATTTAGAAATTGTAGCCCTTCTTTTAAATGTTGTAAAATATAACATAAGCATGCTATATTTTCTACCATGATAAAGAGACATATTACAGGTTTTGTTAAACAATCCCTCCATGAGTTTCCCGCTGTCCTTATTAATGGAGCTAGGCAAGTTGGAAAATCAACATTAGCCCAACAATTAAATAAAGAAGGGGTTGTAAGTCAGTACATTACACTTGATGACCTATCTCAGCTGGAAGCTGCAAGAAAAGATCCTCATGGGTTTATTGAAAGTTTTTCTTCTCCTGTTGCTATTGATGAAATTCAAAGAGCCCCTGACCTATTAAGGGCTATTAAAAAATCTGTTGATGAAGATCGCAGGCCAGGTCGTTTTCTTTTAACAGGTTCTGCTAATATTTTTTCATATCCAGGAGTTTCAGAAAGTTTAGCTGGGCGCATTGATGTCATTCATTTAGAAGGTTTGAGCCTTGGAGAGCTCCTTCGTCAAGGAGAACCATCCTCATTTCTAACGGATCTTTTTTCAGGGCTTAGTACACACGATTTAATGCAAAAATGGAATCAAGAACTCCAGCATAAGCCATCTTTACCTACAAATCATCTTGATGAAACTATGTTTTATGGGGGATTCCCAGAAGTTGCTTTAAAAAAAGAAGAAAGATTTCGTGAACGTTGGTTTTCATCCTATCATTCTGCCTATATCGAAAGAGATGTAAGAGATATCAACAAATTTTTAAATGTTGTATTGTTTTCTAAGCTTTTTCGTCTCGTTGGGTTACAGACTGGTAATCTTTTAAATCAGAAAAAACTTAGTGTTGAAGTTGGCTTAGACCAGCGTACAATTGCTCGATATTTAGAAATATTAGAGATGACGTATCAAGCATCACAACTAAGTCCTTGGTTTTCAAATACAAGGAAGAGGCTTATTAAAACACCAAAAATTTATCTTCATGATTCAGGACAAGCTTGTTATTTAAGTGGCATTCTTAATAGTAATTCTCTCAAAACTAACTCGTATTTTGGAGCTCTTTTTGAAACATGGGTTTGGTCGGAACTTAGAAAATTACAAGCATTTGCAAGTGGTATTTATTCTTATTTTTATAGAACGCACGAAGGTAAAGAAGTTGATTTTCTTTTAACACGAGGAGATAAGTTCTGGGGCATTGAATGTAAGTCGGCGGCAAGTGTTGAAAAAAGGGATTTTCAGGGACTTCAAGATTTACAGGATGCTTTGAGTTCAAATCAAGTAAAGGGCATTGTCCTCTATAAAGGAGAGAAGGTGATCCCTTTTTCTGAAACATTGTTAGCTGTCCCCATAAAGTGCCTTATTTAGTAAAAGGAATTATTCTTTTCTGTATACTTATTATTTTCTCCACCAACTTTGTCAGTCAATTTTAAATTTTTCTGATAAATTTAAAATATTTTCTGCAATAAATTGTTCATCCTTCCATGTAAAAATATAGAAGTGAGAGAAGTTATTCACTTCTCTCAACTTTCTATAGTTGGCGGGGAGGAAAACGCCAAATTTTATTGTAGAGTGTGACATCCTTCTTTGAGATTTGATTAATGTAAAATTAAAAATCAAAATCTCAATTAATCTAAATAATGCACAACAAAATGAATTGTTAGTCAATTTTTTTTATTGTGAAATAACTATAAAATATATTTTTTCTTTCTGATTAATTACTCAACCACTTGTTATTAAATAAAAGAAACTATATCTTTCCTAAGAAACTTCCTGTACCAAGTTCTGCATTTTATTCTCTTGCAATATATAACCTAAAGCAGCAGCTCGCTTGGATAAGTTATCAAGAACCCGCTTTTGATATCATGCCTCATAGTAATTGGCACCTGGATCAACATATTGCATTCCATAATGCAGAACATTAAAAAATAATACTGCCATTTTTCTAGCTGTTGCAGTAATTACCTTTGATTTACCAATGCGAGCCGAGAGTCGTCTATAAAACGCACCAAGAGCCGTATTTGTCTTTCCAATTGTACAGCAGCCAATCTTAATGCTGCTGCCGCACGACTTGAGGAACGCCGTGTTCGTGAGGATAATACTTTCCTTATTCCCTGGAGAAAGACATAGCCAAGAAGTAAAGTGCTTGCTGCTCGACCAGCGAGACATATCAGTGCCACATTCTGATATTAATTTTAATGCTAATGAAGGTCCAAGGCCGTGTATTTGTGTTAAATCCATTCCTAATACTTGATAAAGAGCGGCTCTTACATCAAAGCTTAAGCTATTAGGTTGTTTAGTGCGATGCCTGGCTTTGGGTAGAGGTTGATCAGACAACTTATTATCTTTTCCAAGCAAGCTTAATGTCTCTTCTATTCGGATGATCACACTCATTAATTTTTTGTGTGTAATAATCGAATAACTCAACAGCTTGAGTTAAAGAAAACAAATGATCTTTCTACAAAAAACTAGACAGAATGAACTGAGACGGTTTGATTGTTATAATAATTTCTCTCCCATTGATTTGGACTTTGATAGTTGAGTGTTGAATGCCTCCTTTTACTGTTATAAAATGTA
>Ga0209960_1002157_pt1 | contig 20828 bp, 13 predicted proteins | sample ThiBiot_500_plan_2_FD_183947 | JGI IMG/M metagenome (GOLD analysis project Ga0209960, IMG submission 183947) | Wastewater bioreactor microbial communities from Cape Town, South Africa - Thiocy_expt_500_plan (SPAdes) | ecosystem: Engineered > Bioreactor > Thiocyanate-remediating >...
ATATTATCTTTGTCTCGAAATGCCGGACAAAAGATTATTTTTAATTTGATGCAAATGGTGATGACTCATGCAAATTAAATTGCTCAGACTTTATTTTATTTCATTAATTTTAGGTGTTTTAGTCGGAATAGCAGGTTCGGCCTTTCGTGAAATAATCGATATTTTAAGTCAGATTTTACCCAATAGCACGACGGTCACCACAGATTCTAAGGGGTTTCTTGCTGTAGCGGCTGGGCTCATTTCCATGGTCATGGTAGGGCTTGCCTATTTAGGTGTACGCTATTTTGCTCCAGAAGCGGGGGGCAGTGGTGTACAAGAGATTGAAGGTGCTTTGCTTCATCTGCGATTGGTACATTGGCATCGCTTACTACCCGTAAAATTCTTTGCAGGAATCCTAGCTTTGGGTGCAAAGATGTTGTTGGGCCGTGAAGGTCCGACCATACACATTGGGGGTAATCTTGGAGAAATGTTGGGCTCCATTGCCGCCTTAAGTCGTCGACGCCGTGATAGTCTTATTGCCGCAGGTGCGGCGGCAGGTTTAGCGGTTGCTTTCAATGCACCACTTGCAGGTGTTATTTTTGTTATGGAGGAGATGCGTAATCAATTTAATTATTCATTTACAAGCTTTACGATGGTGGTCATTAGCTGTTTAGTTGCCACGTTAATGCAAAATTTTTTGCTTGGCGCACAGCCGAATATTCCGATGAGTATCTTTCAATTCCCTGCTTTGGATGCCATGTGGCTCTTTGCCTGTTTCGGTTTTTTTGTCGGATTTGTCGCCTTAATATTTAATAAGTACTTGATGAGATTGCTTTTCTGTATCGATAACTTGAGCGCGGGTAATAAACTTGTCTACGCGTTGGTAATTGGTTTTGCTGTTGGTTTTTTAGCAATTTATTTTCCCGCTTTGGTGGGAGGCGGAGATGAGATTATTCATCAAGCATTAACACTTTCTCTTGATTTGAAAATTCTTATAATATTATTTGTCCTGCGATTTATTGGTACACTTGCCTGCTATGCTACAGGTGTGCCTGGGGGAATATTTGCCCCAGTGCTTGCTTTGGGTACTTTGTTTGGTTTAGCTGTTTTTAATTTGTTTCAACTGATGCATTTGGATTTCTACACCCAACCGGGAATGTTTGCCGTAGCCGGTATGGCAGCGCTTTTTGCAGGAGTAACGCGCTCACCGATTACCGGTGGGGTTTTAGTCGTGGAGATGACGCAGAATTATTCGCTTATTTTTCCGGTAATGATGGCCTGCATTACCGCAACCATTGTTTTACAGCTCGCCAGGAATGCTCCCATCTATGAGCAATTGCTCCAACGAACCTTAAAAAATAGCCAAGCCCATTAAAGCGCATTAAGCGGTGCGATTAGAAAGCAATAATGCAAAGGGTTCTTTGTGGGCACCATCAATTCTGGTGCCCTGTAATTTAACTTTTATGAGCGCATGCAATACTTTAGTTTCTGCGCTGCATTCTTTCTCATTTGACTTTTTTATACAGTTTGAAACTTGATGCACGGTATCGATAGGACTTTTATCTGCTGCAATAACGGTGTTTGTGTCTGCATCGATGAGCTCTAATGAGAGGGGACTTAGCTGCCACTCTGCACCATTTTTAAAATAGCCAACCCGTCGTTCATGCACCAGCGTAATTTTTTGACCTACTTTAACTTGAGCTTTAAATGTTATTTCCGGATTTTTTTTCGTTAGAAAACCCTCGACTAGATCATTCCGTTGTTCAAAGGCTTTTTGCATATTAAGATATCCCCAGCCATAAGTACGGTTCCATGCAGAGCCCATAACCTGAAAATGGGCATCCTCAACCTCATCGCGATTATTACTATCGGTCCAGGTGTCTGCGCTATTAATGAGTAGTGCCTTGATCGCCACCGGATTGTTGATGCCGGCATCCTGAAGCAATAAAATAGCCGCACCAACGTGAGGGGCGGCGGCACTGGTGCCTCCCATTAATCGAAACCCATTCTGATAATGCATCTCTTCATCATAGTTTAAGTGATATACCTTTGGATCGGGGGCGCAGGTGGTTGTATCATGCCCGGGGGCGGTGAGATCAGGTTTTCGTCGTCCGAGGGGCGTCGGCCCTCGGCTGCTGGTGGAGCGGATGATATGTTCTGCGCGGTTGGGCGTTTTAATCGAATTATTCTGTTTGGGAATGCTCGTATTCATGTTGGCTACGGTGAGCGCATTATAGTTTTCCGCAGGTACGGTAAGTGTGGTGCTAAATGGCGCCTGGTTAGACGGCTTGATGTAACCCTGATTACCTGCAGAGTTAACCCACAGAATTTTCTTTTGATTCACAATATGGTCAATAATTTTTGCCAGTTCACTCCATTCTGGGCAGCCCGGACAATCAATGCGACCATTACCCATGCTGTAATTAATGACGGTGGGCTTGACATCTGTGCGCTCTAACATCCAGTTAATGGTACTTACAGTTTTGAGAAAGCTGTCAATATCCGGTGTTTCCTCTCCGGATGGTCCGGAGATGATGGTGGGTACATCATAAGCAATTCCTTTGTATTTTTGATCGGTGCTGGCATAAATACAGGCAACTCCGGTGCCATGGGGCGACCGCACCCCATTCACAAACTGATCATAAAAAGAGCCTGCCTCATTACGAAGAATAATTTTTTTCCCCGCCAAAGCAGGGTGATTCGGGTCAACCCCTTCATCAATAATACCTAAAACCCCTTTTTTACCGGTATAACCTCGCGACCACCAATTATCGACATGAGGATATTGTTGCGATGGCGCAAGTTTGATGGCTTTAAGGTTTGTACTTGAGTGTTTTTTATCTTCTGCGGTATTGGTCGTCGCATAGACTGTTAATGAGTTAAGTTGAATTACGAGGGTTAGGACTATCAGAAAATAATTCATCGGGCTCTTTAAAAATTTTAAAACAATATTGTAAGATTTATGTGAATAAGATCCAAGTGAATAAGTACTAACTTGTCACGGTGAATATATTGTAGTTAAACCATCAGCCTGAACCGGGACGCGGTTTGTTCGAGCGAAAATTTCAATATCCTCATTCAAGAGCTTTATAGACAACATCTTTTAACTCAAGGCGTTGGAGCTATTGCAATTAAACTTTTAAACTACAGCGGTTAATTGGTTCGGCCTCGATAGCCATATTTTGTTTGTTAAAAAATGTCAGTGGCTCCTTATTAATTCGTGACTTATGCAGATATTTTTTATCAATGGTCGTAAAGGTCAGGGGGGACATAAATTGACTCAATTGCTGTGGATGATGCAATAGCCATAAACTCAATACATCGATTGCTGCAGAATTATTCGTGCTCACCGCGATATCCAAAGCGGTTTGGCCCGCGTTATTTTTTAGAGTCATGCTCGCACCATGCGCGAGTAACAGCGTAAACAATTTTTTATTATTTTGTGTTCGCGGCGAAAGACAGGCCACCATAAGAGGAGTATGGCCCTCGAGGCCTATTGTATCCAGCGGCTGCAATTGTTTATGCTGTAATAACAAAGCCACAATCTCATCGTGTCCGGTTTGGCAGGCGATATATAAAGGGGTGACACCACTATGATTGGTTTGATTTACCTGAAGCTTGGGGTGGTTTAGAAGTTCCTCTACAATACGTGCATGGCCACTCGCGCAGGCAAGATGTAATGCCGTAGCCCCCTCGTTATTGGCGGCGTTCACCTGATATTCTACAGATGAATTTTGCAGCAAGGAAAGGATGTCTGCATATCCATAAAGACACGTGATTAAGAAAGGGTTTAAGCCATCTTTATTTTTACGATTTAATTCCCATGTATATCCTTGCTGCAGGAGCTGTCTAACATGGTTAATGTTGCCATTTTGACACGCTAAATATAATAAGCCGACGCCTTTACTATCGGTCCTGCCAATTTCACTTATTGGTGTACAATTAGATAAAGATTTGAATTGTTCTTTGATTGGATAGGTGTGATGGGTTGATAATATTTTAACATTGAAACTTAGATATATCATGGACCTAAATGAGGTCTGAAGCGTGTTAAACAACTTCAAGGTATCCACTTCCCAATGATAATTTAGGCTCTCACAATTGTTTAGGCTATTAACATCCATATAAAGCCATTGAGATGTTTTATCATTATAAGCGAGACTTACAGTATGATCACTACAGCTCACAAGAAGGGCTACAGGTTCCAGACTTTGTGCAAAGATAATAGCAAAGCGGCTAAAGAGACTAATGAACTCCTTTTCAGTTAAGACATATTCATGATCATAATAAAAATTGAGTTGTTGATTATTCAGTAAGACCGGTTTGATCAATTCAAAAATCACATCGATGTCTTCCTGATTTAACGTGGGGAAATTTGGGAAAAGAAATTGATAATCCTCGGGTTTCAGATAAAGTGTCATTCCTTCATAAAAAGCCAATATATCCAGGAATTCAAGATCCACCGGAGTTCGTTGATTATTTTCCTGAGCCATTCTTATACGTTCAACTAGAAGGTGTATATGGTCTTTGTGTTGATGAATTATGCGTAATCGCTTATAGAAAGCAGGTAGTTGATCGCAAAAATAGGCTTGCAACCACATACAATTAAATCCATTGCATAGGCCCTCTTCTAAATCCTTGTATCCTAATTGTACTCCAAGGGTGATTAAGTCATTATGAGTCAACATTGCTTCTTAAAAAATCTAATTGGCTTATTAAGTGTCAATCAATATAACACATGGATTAATTTCCTCCAAACTGATTAATTAAGGTGAATGTTTGGCTGGAGGCTTGGTTTGTAGCCAAATTATATGGTTATTAAATTTTGCGTGGCATGGGTTTTTTTATATCTTAGTGATCATTTTAATATCTTGTTTCCTATAAACTCGTCTATAATTTAAAGTTAGACAACTTAATTTTTCAATAACTTAGGTTTATCAATTTATTTGTTTTAAGAGGTATAGATTATGCAAAATTCATGGGGTATCGCATCACTTGGGGTTCATTTTCCACCACTTTATTTCCCAGTTGATGAGCTTGCCAAAATACGCAATGTTGATCCCATGAAATTTTTACATGGTTTAGGATGTAAACACATTGCGGTATGCCCAAAAGATTATGGTGTTGTTGAGCTCGGTGTAGAAGCTGCGAAAAGAGCTTTAGCGCGTTGGTCTGGCTCATTAGCAGATATTGGTTTGATTGCTGTGGGCACAGAGAGTAGTTTAGACATGAGTCGCCCGTTAAGCGCCTGGATTGCAGCTGAGCTTGGTTTAGAAGGAGCAGTGCGCTCTTATGAGGTCAAACATGCATGTTATGGCGGTACCCTTGCGATTAAACAGGCTATAGAATGGAAAATGTCAGGTGCTGCTGCTGGTAAAGCTGCCCTAGTAATTGCTACGGATATTTCAGTCTATGCTCCACAAGACCCTGGTGAGGCTACAGGCGGCGCGGGCGCGGTTGCACTAATTATTGATGAGCCCCTGATTGCAGAAATTAATACACAATCTTTTCCCTGGAGTAAACCCGCATTTGATTTCTGGCGCCCCGTAGGTCATGCCTATCCAGTGGTTGAAGGTCAATTTAGTCTTGCTTGTTATAAAGAGGCGGCCGTGGCATGTTTTCAAGCATCGTTACAAGGCCGGAACCCTGACGATGTTTTAAATGAACTTAAATTCTTTTGTTTCCATACCCCATTTTCGGGCATGGTAAAAAAAGCCTGGCAGGCGATTGGCGAACATATAGGTTGGAATGAGCAACGAGCTCTCGACTTTTATCAAGAAAAAATTTTACCTACTATGGAATGGAACAAACTTTCGGGAAATAGTTATACTGCAAGCCTTTGGCTCGCTGTAGCACGGGCTTTAGCTGGAATGCAAGCGCACGAACAACTTTATGCTTTTTCCTATGGTTCAGGTTATGGTGCAGAATTACTTAGCCTAAAAGCCGGCGCGAATGCTTTAGTCGCTGCATGGCAAGAGGATGTGGCTCAAGATGTGCGTACGCGTCGCTGTATCACTGCCGCTGAGTATGAGGAGCTGATCCGTCTTTAACCAAAAAAATTGCGCTCAAACGATTATTTTGTTACATTATGTTCAATTATTTTTCAAAATTATGAGGCATAGATGAAATTTTGTACCAGAATAATCGTGGCATTACTCGCATTTAGTATTGCTGGAGCAAGCTTTGGTGTTCAAGCTCCCTGGGTTTTAACTCTTGAAGGTTTGGGGCCAATTAAAATAGGTATGAGCCTTAGTACCGTAAATGCATTAAAAGGTATTAAACTCAAAGGTACCAAACCAGGTATAGGTGAGGACTCCTGTTATTTAGAGAGTATTCAAGGAATAACCGGCGTCACCTTAATGATTGCTGAAAATAAAATAGCACGCATCAATATTGATACCAAACATTTTAAGACCACTGCCGGCGCCCATCTTGGAATGAGCGAAAGTCAATTGCGCAGTATTTATCAGGGAAAATTAGAAAAAGAACCGCATCGCTACGAAGCAAAAGGTCATTATTACACCCTTGAAGATCAGAAGAATCACCGCGCCCTACGCTTTGAAACCAAAAGTAATAAAATCATACGCATGTACACGGGTAGAGATCCGGAAGCTTATTTTGTTGAAAATTGCTCGTAACAAATTTTCTAATTGTTACGACTCTTATGTTCCGCAAAAGGTATAAGGCACTCTTTCTTGTGGTGATGCCGGTTGTTGCCACTGCTCAGTATGGGGTTGTTCGGTAAATGGATTTTGCCACAGCGGCAGGAGTGTGTGTAACAAGCTTAAATTATTTTCTTCGACTGCTTCATACAATACTTGCTCGACCAAATGATTGCGTGGGATATAAACTGGATTGACTTGATTCATTTGTTTTTGAATTTCTGTGAGCGGCAGTTGCTGTAAATGCACATGCTTTAACCAGTCGCGAACCCAGGCTCGTGCTTGCTCTGAGTCTCCTAATTGTTTTTCTAATTGCTGCTGAGCCTCTGTACAAATGACTGCTTTCCCAAGTAGACGAAATGTATTTGTATAATCACATTGCTCTTGTTGCATTAAAACAAATAGTGGTTCAATTAAAGCAAGACTTTCGAAGCTGTGCTTAGGGATACCCAATTTTGCGTGCAAGCACTGATGCCATGCCTGACGAAAAACTTCGGGGAAAAGGTTAAGCTGTTCTTGTAAGCCGTCATAATCTTCAATAATCGGCGCCAGGCTTTGAGCCAGAATTGCCAGATTCCAATAAGCAATATTTGCCTGATTGCCAAAAGCATAGCGACCCTGCTGATCAATATAACTAAACACCGTTTTTAAATCGAATTCATCCATAAAAGCACAGGGACCATAATCTAGAGTCTCGCCACTTATAGACATGTTATCCGTATTCATTACCCCATGAATAAAGCCTACACTCATCCATAAAGCAATCAATTGAGCCTGGCGTTTAAGCACGTGTTGATAGAACTCAAGATAGGGTCTAGGGCTGGTTAAAATTTCTGGATAATGGCGTTTAATGGCATAATCAGTGAGTTGCTTCAGGCTCTTCACCTCCGCTAAAGATGCCGCAAATTCGAAAGAACCAACCCGTAAACTACCCTGAGCTACTCGAGTTAAGATTCCTGCAGTAACCATACCCTGTTGGCGGTAAATTTTATCTTGACTGGAGATGACTGCGAGCGCACGCGTGGTGGGAATATTAAGACCATGCATGGCTTCACTGATTAAATATTCGCGTAATACCGCACTGAGAGGCGCACGGCCATCACCACCGCGGGAGTAGGGGGTCGTTCCTGAACCTTTGAGTTGAATATCGAAAGAACGTCCATCCGGAGTTGTAACTTCACCCAACAGATGGGCACGGCCATCTCCCAAAAGCGGAACAAAGTGGCCAAATTGATGCCCTGCATAAGCTAGAGCTAAAGATTTGAGATGGTATTTTGAGACATGCCCTGCATATAAATCAGTTGCCGCAGGTAGCTGTAAATCACAAGCTAGAGGTTCATTAAATAATAATAAATCTGCTTTTGCTAAAGGCGAAGGAGTGGCCTCACGAAAGAATTGAGATGAAAGGGTTCGATAGGAAGAGGGGGATAGCAGAGTCATACGACATTACCTTAAATCATTATCTATAGTTATTGAGCATGATCGTAGGCGGTCTCGCCATGCTCCACAAGATCAATTCCCTGAATTTCTTCTTTAGGTGAGGTGCGTATATTCATCATCTTACGTAAAAAGAGCAGAATCAATGCCGTTCCGATGACGGACACACTGATAGCCACTAAAACTGCGATCAATTGATTTCATAATAAATCATAATTGCCATAGAGCACACCATTTTTACCTGCTGGATTAACGGCTGTGGTTGCAAAAATTCCGGTAAGTAACGAACCCAAAACACCCGCAATACCATGACACGCAAAAACATCTGCGGTGTCATCAATATATTTTAAATGATGAATATATAATAAAACAATTTGGGTTATAATCGCGGTACAGGCACCAATTCCTACCGCACCCATAGGCGTAACAAAACCACAAGCAGGGGTTATGGCGACCAAGCCAATGACTGCTGCTGCCGATGCGCCCACTGCAGAGGGTCGGGCACCACGAATCCAGGAAAATAAAGTCCACGCCGTAACCGCAGCACTCGCACCGAGCATGGTATTTATTGCTACATCAACAGCAAGACTATTGGCGGCAAGTGCGGAGCCGGCATTGAAACCAAACCAGCCAAACCATAAGAGTGATGCTCCCAAAATGACAAAAGGAATATTATGCGGACGCTCTCTCTGTCTTAACGTAATACGCGGCCCCAGAATAATTGCCGCCATTAATGCGGAAAAACCTGCGCTGATGTGTACTACAATGCCTCCGGCAAAATCTATTGCACCTAAGGCTGCAAGCCAGCCATTATTTCCCCAAACCCAGTGCGCTAGAGGGACATAAACGAATAAACTCCATAAGACTACAAAAAGCATATAAGCTGCAAATTTCATCCGTCCCACCAATGCACCGGAGATTATTGCGGGCGAAATAATGGCAAACATCATTTGAAAGAACATAAATAAGGGTTGCGGTATAGTCGTAATCGTGGGGTTCGGCTGATGTAGATGCATAAGCCCCAGATACTTTAAGCCACCAATCCAGGGGGTGTTGTCACTAAAAACCAAAGAATAGCCCAAAAACACCCAAAGGAGGGGGATGATTGCCAGGCAAATAAAACTCATTTTGATGGTATTCAAGGCATTACGTTCGGGAACCAAGCCCGAATAAAAAAATGCTAAACCTGGAGTCATTAACATGACCAGCGCGCAAGAAATAAGTACCCAGGCGATGTTGCCCGTATGCATAAAAACCTTCAAAAAGACTATGGTTGGTTGTTTTGAATATAGTTCACTTTAATTCTAATAGACAACTTCGATACTATTCGAGCCACATTTCCTCATCAAATAATGATTGCTGTATATGATTTAGTGGTGTTGAATAATTAAAATTTACCCCAATTCCGACGAGGCGAATGGCTTTCATGTTTTGACTATTGGCTTTGTAAAAGAGTTCATAATATCGTTGCAAGTTAGGGCGGATGCTACGACATTCGGCGGTGTGTAATTTAAATTCACTATTTTTTACCTTAACAAAAAGGCTCTTTATATCTAGATTTGCTGCATATTCTTCAATGCGCACTAACAATTGAGCATACAATACTTCGATGATTTCCATAGCCTGGGGAATTTGGGTAATGTCTTGAGTAAGTGTTTTTTCAATTCCGAGTGACTTTCTTTGGCGGTTGGGCTCTACGGGGCGATGGTCAATACCATAGGCCTGCTGATAGAGCTGCTGGCCCAATTTGCCAAAAGCAGCAGTTAAAAACTCTGGCGAATGGTGTCGCAAATCATTCCCCGTATTGATGTTTAATTGTTTTAATTTTTGTGCGTTTACTTTGCCGACACCAAATAATTTTTCAACAGGTAAATTTTTGATAAATTCGTCTACTTGAGCTGGAGGGAGCACGAAAAGGCCTTGCGGTTTTTTCCATGCGCTGGCAATTTTGGCAAGAAATTTATTGGGCGCAACTCCGGCTGAGGCAGTAAGCTGATGTTCGGCTATGATTTGCTGCTGAATAGCCTGGGCAATCCGTGTAGCACTGCCTTCATGATAGGGTGAGGTACTCACATCAAGGTAGGCTTCATCCAGAGATAGGGGTTCAACTAAGGGCGTATATTTTAAGAAAATCTGTTGGATGTGTTGTGAGATTTCACGGTATTTGGGCATGTTTACCGGCAGCACAATCAAATCTGGACAAAGACGAAGCGCTGTTGCCGTAGGCATGGCAGAATGCACGCCATATTTTCGCGCTAAATAATTGCAAGTGCATAAAACGCCTCTTTGCGCTGAGGAGCCGCCTACAGCCACAGGTTTATTTCGTAGTTCGGGATGATCACGCACTTCAATGGCTGCATAAAAGCAGTCCATATCGATGTGAATTATTTTGCGTTGCACGGGGGCTATAGGATTCATCACAACCAGAGACAAAGAAGCCTCCTGCCAATTATTGCTTAATCAGAATCATAGCATGTTTTATTTTTAACGCGAATGTCGATGAATTTTGAGCATATGATTTTAAATATGATGCGCGCTGTTTTAGGAAAGCTTGCATGGATGGTATATGAAAGCTACCATGAGTTCACGCTCAGGGATTTTCGCGATTTATTGTGCAGCCAGACCTAAAATATTTCAGTGCAAATTTTTTTACATATATTCTTCTTTGCGGTTTATTAATGCCCGTACTGGTTCCATTTGCACCTAGGATGCCCGAAATAGGGATTGATGGCTCCTGGGCGCTCGCGTTAAATGAGGCGGTCGCCCAGCATCTGGCATTTGGTCGCGATATAATCTTTACTTTAGGCCCTTATGCAGCAATTTATACAAAAATGTATCATCCACAGACCGATGGGCTCATGTTGGTAGGTAGTGCATACCTTGCTCTAACCTATGCTTATCTGCTCCTGTTCATCTGGCAACAAACAAATAATCGCTGGCTGTGGCTCTTTATTGGCTATTTTTGTGCGATGATCTATGTTCGTGATGTTTTATTTTATACCTACCCCTTGCTTTTAGCTTTTCTTTTAAGCATGCAGATGCAACAAAAAAATTCATTCACTACCTTGCAAAGCGCCATTCTGAGTGCCCCTTTCGGTTTGCTCGTATTGATCAAAAGTTCGCTGATTCCTTTTTGCTTTGTTTTTATATTTTTAAATTGGGTCTTATTCCGGATTATTTTAAAACAGAAAAATGCATGGATTTTGCTGGTAAGTCCTGCAATGAGTTTAATTTTTTGGTGGTTAGTTGCCGGTCAGCCCTTGATGACGCTGCTCCCCTTTATCATAAGCTCCCTGGATTTGGTTATCGCCTTTACACCCACCATGTCTATGGACGGAGATTCATCAGAAGTATTGATTTTCTTGATGAGTGCCTTATTGATCGTAGGTGGGATTCTGTTCGCCCCTAATATAAACAAAATTCCCAAGACCTATCTAGGGACTGTTTTTGGTTTATTTCTGTTCCTTGCATTCAAAACCGGTTTTGTACGTCATAATCACGCACTCATCGCCGGCAGTGCCTTAGGGGTTGCGAGCTTATTGTTTTTCATGCTGAATACTCAATCCTCGCGGTGGATAATCTTTGCACTGAGTGCATTGAGCAGTCTATATATCACCCATCATTATCGAGCAATCAACCTGGGCAATCAGATTATTACCACCTATCAGAGTGCTTTTCATGGGCTCATCACTCGCCTGACAAATAATGAGTCTTTGCCGCGAAATTATTCTTTGATTATGAACTGGTATAAAGATAAATCGGGATTACCTCAATTCAACGCGCCTGTTGACATATATTCCAACGGGCAGACGGAACTACTAGCCTCAGGGAATCATTGGCAACCACGACCTATTTTCCAAAGTTATTCTGCTTTCTCGCAAAAACTGACTGCAGTGAATGCGCATTATCTTGCAAGTGAGAAGAGCGCAACCAATCTGATTTTTCGCATAGAACCTATTGATAATCGTTTACCGGCATTGGAGGATGGAGCGAGCTGGCCGATACTGCTACGTAATTTTCAATTGGTCAATGAAAATAAGGCGACACTTTATTTGAAGAAAAAATCATCAAGTAAATTCTTGTCACAGCTTTATAGTGTGCAAACGATAAAGCTCGGAGATTCGGTCCAACTCCCCGTTCAGGAAGAATTACTATGGGCTGAGATAGTGCTCAAGCCAAGTTTTCTGGGGGCACTATCGGGATGGTTATACAAGCAGCCTTCTGTGGAAATTCGTTATCATTTACAGGATGGCCGAAAACAGAACTTCCATTTTCCCGCACTGCTGGGACGCAGTCGCTTTCTGTTATCGCCGCTGATTGAAGATACGCATGAATTTGCTCAACTTTATGCACAAAATCGTTTTTTGACGCTTAAAAATAACTATGTGACCTCAATGAAAATTCTTCCTCAACTCGGCGGTGGATGGGCTTGGCAAGCAGAATACCAGTTAAATTTGTATAAAATTATCTAATAAAGACTTGTGGTTACGCCAACTGAGTTAAATAAACCCATCTGCCTATTTTTATTTTACTGAGATTAATTTATAATCACTGTGTTCTTAAATTGGCAAAAATTATGTGTAAAGTAAAAGTTTATTATTGGCAAGGAATCATTGTGGATGATTTGATTTTTGCTGAATACCAAAATATCCTGGAAAAGTTAATAGGAGGAGATTATCAGGCGGCAGATTTAGATTTAAAGAAATTAAATGGTTACCGAGTGTACACCGCACGAATTAATCATTCTGATCGTCTACTATTTACAACACTTGAGAAAGATGGAAAATCGTATCTGGTGGTTATCGATGTCATTAAAAATCATGACTATCAAAAAGCCTCATATTTAAACCCTCAGGTGTTAAGAGCTTATCTGGAACGCCAAGAAGATGCGCTTAAGGATTTAATCACGCAGCACGATTTCACTGCCATGGATGCGCCATTAGAAATGAATGGTCGCGACAATCAGAAATCGGAAATGCAATTTGTACCTCTGGAGTATTATCAAGGACTCTATTTAGAACTCGATGCTGAGCAGAAAATCATCCTGAATACGCAATTACCAGCTATAATAAGCGGTCCCCCGGGCTCTGGGAAGTCCTGCTTGGCGATGGCTATTATCACCCAAGCGGTCTTACAAACCCTAGATTTTGCACAACCTATAATTTATGTGGCCGAGTCTGCTCCTCTGCGCGAGCAAATGCGTTTGAGTTGGCAACAACATCCTGCCTCAGTGAATCGACCACCCAACAGTGTACTTTTTCTTAGTTATGAGGAGCTGTTACGGAGACAACTCCCTCAATACCTTGAATATGCGGCAGTAGAGGACTCTTTTTTTAACGAATGGTATCTAAAATTTGAACGTAAACAGCAGAAAATGCTGAACATAAATACCCATCCAGTAGCAAATATTTATCAAGAGCTTTGTATTTTATGTGCTTATGATAAAAACGAGTATTTAAAGCTCGGCATGCGACAAAGTCTGATTACTGATATAAAACATCGTGAGTGGTTATTTCATGTTTATCAATCATATCAACACTATCTAACGCAAGAAAAAAAAATAGATTTCCGCTTGTCTCAAGATACAGTAAGTCCCACATTCCCTTTGATTGTTGTCGATGAAGCCCAAGATTATACCGCCTCTATGCTGACGCAATTATCAAAATTAGCGCAAGGGATGCAAATCGCGGTCTGTATGGATACTTTACAAAGTATCAAAGAAATTATGCCTCATCGGGTACGCTTCAAACTGGCTTTAAAACAAAGCGGAATAAATCTGGAAGAACATACCCTAGCAGATACTTATCGATGCTCCAAAGCTGTGATTGCAGCGGCCAATCAATGGCTACTGATAAAGCATGCCCTACTTGGTGGCACAGCCGATAAACTGGAGTTCTCCCAGATTCAGTCCCTCACGCAAATGGTGGGTGAGATAACTTGGTACGAGGAGCCCAGTGACGCTGAGTGGGGAATGTTTCATCAGACAACGCAATCAAACCAAGTCGCGATAATCACTGCCGAAGAGTTCCGTCAAGAAACAATAAAATTATTCCATACACCATTGGTTTTTACTCCAGAAGAAATTAAGGGACTTGAGTATCAAGAGGTGATCCTGTATCAGCCCCTAATGCAGGCAGTCTTTAAAAGAGCCAACACTTTATTAAAAGAGAAATTTCCTGAAGGAGCGCTGTGCGCATCCGCTTACCGCTCTCGTCATCACACTCTATACGATCTGGGGATTGCGTTTAATGAGATTTTTTCTGCATGTACACGCGCGAAAAAAGCACTATCCATTGTGCAAAAAAAATATCATGCACTTGAATTTTTAATCCAGAAATGGCAATTGGTGTTTCAGCAAGAATGTAAAGATGTCGTCAACAAAGAATTACCTTCCTATACTCCAACAAATTGGCAAGAAGAAATTCTAAAGCAGCGTGCAGTCGGTAATGAGCGCGTAGCTGAAGAAATAGAGCGCCAAAAAATGAGTACTCAACCATCGAAAAGAACGGATTTAGCGAAACCCAAAAAGAAAGAACGTCGAAAGAACTCAGTTGTACCTTTTGCTAAAGAAAAATTCTTATTAAAAAATAATAAACAATTATCAATTGAATTATTGAACCGCAGGGATCGGGCGGAGATTTTATTTGCTGAAGAAAATGGTACATGCCTTTTTTTACAGATGCTTGATAGAGAAGCGTGCTTGACGGTTTTTTTAGAGCAGATGCAGGCTTTAGATTACAGTAGAAGAATGCAGTTTGTGGATGAATTCACCGGTAATTTTACTGAACGTATGATTCATGGTTTGCCTTTGTTATTTTATATATTAACTAAAAATCTATCCCAATATGAGTTTACGGATCTTTACACTTTAATAAAATATCTACCGAAGGGAAGTTTGCTTCAACCCCTAATCTATCAGGGTTACCCGATTCCATTATGTGTAGCACTGGCATCCTCTGCCCGGGGGCGAGAAAATCTTCGTCGTCTAAAGCTTTTGAATGCCCCGCTATTTAATGATATTCCCATTGAAGTGATTACTAGAATATATCCAGGCACCGGTTCATTTTTAGCATTTATGCTGCACGATGAAGTGGCAACAAAACCATCATATTTTATGGATAATTTGGATAAAAAATATTTCAGTGGGCTCTCGCTCAATGTATTATTTACCCGAATGCAATCATTTGATGTGCAACTCAATGGACGTTCTTTATTTTCTATGATTGTCGAAAGATATCCTGATTTATTTGGAAAAATTTCGATTTGGTTTGAAGCGGATAAAATGAGGGCGCTTGCGTTATTGAAGGATAGTTTGTTTGATGAGTCCAATAAACATGCCATCTTTTTTGCTCTCTGTGCAAGCAAATATGTTTTCTTCTTCTTAAACTTACTTAAGAACCAACTGCATGATTATCAAATAGCAGCACTATTTAGCGCTACAGATTCGTATGGCATGTCTGCATTACACAAATTGGTTATGAGTTTACCTGCAGAATTAATTTTAAAATATTTAACAACTCATAAGTCTTGGTTATCGCATTTATCAGGTGATCTATTAACGCGCGTGGTGAATAAAAATCGCCGTCAATACACGTTACTCACAGATCTTTGTGCTATGCGATCTCGACTTGAAATTTTAAATATGTTGATGAACAGCTCAACCGAAATTCATGAGTTGCAATTAATTCATTTTACTCAGGAATTCCATTTACATGTTGATGATTATGAGGATGACGAAAAATTTTCAGCATTCTACCTGCTGTCGAAATTTATTGAGGATAATGACATTTTACAGGATTTATTAAATGCAAATAGCAATCTATATTTTATTTCACCCGCTGTTTTATTTGCCATAAAACCTGAAACGTCTAACTTTCCTGATACTTCAATTTTTTATTACCTCACTAAATCTGAACAAGGCCAGGAAATATTAAAAAAAATAATCCATTTCAACGATAATCTTTCGGAAAATATTCAGGTTGAACATTTCTTGGAGCCGCAAAACGATAATATTTCGGATATGAAATGGACCATTCCCTTCTACTGGTTGGCTTTTCATTATGAGAGTACGGGGCTTTTAGATTACATAGTAAATTTAAATCAATTTATTGAAAATACCCGTTTTAGAGCAATCCTTTACGAAAATTTAGCCAAAGATAGGGACAAGGTTATAAATATAGCTCGATGCTTAACTAAAAGTGAACGGGGAATAAATTTACTCCTAAATTTTTTGAAAAATGAGCAGTTGGTGCATTTATTATTAGGACATAATGCGCATGATGGAGTATTACGACTGGACAAAGAGAAGCATGGAGATTTTTTTTATACCCCCGAAATGCAAGTAGTTATTTATTCGCTTTTAGAAAATAAATATTTTAGTGCCGAGGATATTGTTGATTTAATGTTCCAGCAAATGCCCCCTCTAGAAAGTCTGGAAAAAATCTATAACTTAACTCAAAGGTTACCTGGGTTGTTGCTTTTGAATTTATTATGTACTCAAAGCACAAAAATGCTCAGTATACTCAGTGAACTTTTATACCGTTGGCCCTATGCTAATCAACACAACTTTTCTTTATTTTATGAGTTGTCGACGACGAAAGCAGGAATAAATTTATTGCAATTACTGGTTGAATATAAGGGATTTGATCCGCAAAAGATGGAAAAAGATTATTTATTAAATATTAAAAACGATCCGTTTTGCCCGTTTATTGAGCTGGTGCGTTATAAGAAAGGGCAAAGATTACTCGCGCTGATTTTTAAAAAAGATCCAGAAGCAATTGAATCGACTTATGCCATATTAGATCAGAAATTAGATAATTATGTTGATGACCATTATCCCGATACTACGCCTTTATACTGGTTAATCTATCATTACGAGGATACGCGTCTGTTGGATTATTTTAAAGAGATACAAGAAGAGGTTTGGGCGGTTGAATTATCTAAAAATTATGAATCTTATCCTGTTTCTAAGCCACTGGAACAGCTTGAAAGGACTGAGCCTGGGAAAAGGCTACTGCGTGAACTTTTTCTCAAGGAATCTTTTTGTAATAGCTTACTCGCTTATCAAGAAGAATATGTTAATGATGTCTTTCTAGATTGCATTACCGATCGCATCCAACCCTTACTATATGATTCTGTTGGGCATTCGATCCTCCATTATTTTCTCAGGGAGCAACCTCATTATATCGATGAATTAACCGTGGAATCGTTAATCCAGATTATGCCATCTTTAAAACTGGGTCATGCTCTTTGCGTGATGACCTTTAAACCCTCAGGATTAGATCTCCTGGTAAAAATAATGGAAATGCGTCCCGACCTAGCAGCAAAGCTTAGATTTGAGAATTTTATACAAGAGATACCCGATGCAGAAGTTCTTGGGTTTACACCCTTGTACTGTCTGGTGAAATCTAACGAGGGAATTGCAACACTTGTCAAGCTCATACCTTTAGTACCCTCACTTGCTCATGGCCTGCAATTGCTTATGGAGCAACCACTTACTGAGGATATGGACCACTGTGCGAAGCTCGTTCGGCAGTTTTTGGATGTTTTTAATAATAAGGAATTAATTTTAGCGGCGCTTAATGAGGCAAGATTGCAACCGCAAGCTTCGTATACGTTACCCATGAATACAGGTAAATATACGCTCTTTGCACTAACTCCAGAGGTTGAACAAAGGGTAGAGCAGGTTGAGGTTCCAATTTTGAACTAGATCATACTCGAGTCATTGCCTGCAATCGTGCAATACGCTCAGCGGTTGGCGGATGAGTCATAAAGAGTTGCCGTAGGCTATCACCGCTTAATGGATTAATAATAAATAAATGTGCCGTGGTAGGGTGTGCTTGAGCTTGTGAGAAATTTCCCTGATGATTGGCATCTTCTAACTTTGCCAAGGCACGTGCCAGCCATAAAGGTTGCCCTGTGAGTTCAGCCCCACCTCTATCGGCTTCAAATTCTCGCGAACGCGATACGGCCATTTGTATTAAACCCGCTGCAAGCGGCGCAAGGATTGCTACGATGAGCCCCGTGAATGCACCGGAGCGACCTTCCTCATTTTGTGAGCCCCCAGTAAACATAAACAGTTGAGCAACACTGCTAATTACTCCCGCAAGGGTTGCCGCGACTACACTGATAAAGGTATCTCGGTGTTGGACGTGACAGAGCTCGTGTGCGAGTACTCCGGTAAGCTCTTCTTCATTCATACGCGTTAACAAGCCGGAGGTCACGGCTATAACGGCATGCTGTGGATTACGACCCGTGGCAAAAGCATTGGGTACCTCAGTATCAACTAGATAGACTTTGGGCATAGGCATATTTGCCTTTTGAGCTAGACGCGCAATGATGCGGTATACCGCATGGTTTTCGGGTAAGGGTTGTGCGTCATACATGCGCAATACCATTTTATCCGAAAACCAGTAGGCATTAAAATTCATAAATAAGGCTAATAAAAAAGCCACCAGCATGCCCGCTTGGCCCGCAATTAACTTCCCGATAATAATCATTAATGCAGTTAAAGCGGCGAGTAAAATAAAGGTTTTCAGGTTATTCATAAGGGATCACCTTAATTTTTTATCCTAAAATAATCATAGCTAGAAATTAAAGGTAATGGCAATTGCAAGTTTTTTTCTCACTTGAGCTTTAAAAAATTTAATTGTATATAATGGGTAAATTTTTTAATGACGAGAATCATGTCTAATTTAGCTGAAAAATTCCGACTTGCGTGGAGTAGTGCCCAATTGTTCCTCGATTTTTTTGAAAAAATTAAACATGAGGAATTAGTTCTAAAAAAATTAGATGATAGATGGAAACTTACTTATCCTGCTGAAAGAATTGCCGCTTTTTTACAAACCAATTTAGAACAAAGCACTCTGGATAAGTCTTTGTTAAATAAATTTTGTACCACGCTTTTAATCATGATCGAGAAACAATTAGTTTCAAAACACTGCCCGACACCTCTAGGATATGAGTTATGGATTGTAATTAAGGATTATTTATCGCCGAAATGGGAAGAAAAGCTTTTGGCCACAGATGGTAGTAAAAAAAGAAAAAGAACTGCCGAAACTGAGTCGAGTATACGAAAAAGACGCAAAGTTAGTATTTCAAAAGATACGCTAAAGAACTCCGAGCAGCGATTGGAAGAGCTTCAGTACGATGAAGAGCAAATAGAAGTTATTTTGCAGGGTAAGGAAGGGACGGTGCAGACATTACTAGCATTGCACAGCCAACTGCATGAAACCTTGGATCATGAGTCTATAACCTCATTGACTAAAGGAGGAAGCACTGCTCTTGAGTCTTATCTGACTAAAAATAAAAATTTATTGAGCATAGGGTATACTCAGGAAGAAATTGTAAAAATAGGTAGTCATACCGGTACTCCAGCGCGATACGAAATGCTCGAAAAATACAGTACACATTTAATAAATCTAGGCTTTTCAAAGCAAGATGTTGTTATGCTTTTATGCGGTAAGGCATATAAAGCGCCCGAGCTTTTAGTCACTCATTTTGAAAAACTAATCGAATTATTTTCTACTCCTGATAACATAATGGATAAGGTTAAAAGAGAGGGGATAAATTATTTACGTGCTATCCTAAATTCTGAAAAGCAAGACGATATATTACTCATCAAAACTGAGCCTATATTAACTGAAAATAAGAAGCTTGTGCGGAGAAATAAGTCTAAGAAAAATTCGATTTCATTTTATGCATCCTATTCAGACGAATCATCTGCAGATTCCTTGAGTTTTTCAGATTGGTCACCCTCTTTTTAAATCATAGATCTTCAACAGGGATCTTTAAAAATCAGGCTTGTGTGAATCATTGTAAGATAACTGTTCCGGGTTTTGAATTAAAACTTCTTTTTGAGCGCGGGTAAGGCTTTTAATATAGCGCTCAAGACGCATTGCTGCGGCCTTATCACCGGTAACCTTCCAGCTCTGCGCAATCGCTACAGGCCTGAAACTTCGCGTATATTTACTACCCTTTCCAGAAAGATGGGTTTGAAAACGTTTTTCAAGGTCATCGGTATAACCTGTGTAATAGCTTAAATTTTCACAGAGCAGGATATAAACCCAATAACAATCAGTCATAAATAATCTACTTTGAGGCCTTGTTTAAGCTAAGGATTCCCAACGTTAATAAAAGCTGTGCCATGTAATAGGTAGCAATAACCAACATCTCAACCCCGACACGGGCGACACCAGGCACGAATAAGGCCAAAGCGAGTGTAAAATCTGAAGCTAAAAATAGCAATGCTCCAACCTGGATGTACCGTCTATTTTGGCGCATTTGTAAGGCATAAAAAACCATGAGACTGAGGATTGCGATATATATTGTAACCGGTATCTGCATGAGCGCGAGATAAGGCCAGAGATAATATAAACTGGCTCCAACAAATAAAAGTATGGGGATGAAGAATAAAATTCCCGTGCGATTATAATGGCAATTTCTCCAAAAAACACCGATATAGCAAAGATGTGCCAGCATAAATGAGCCGATGCCTATTTCGAGCATATTTTTAGTCGCCAGCGTTAACACAATGTCACCCAATATTGAAAATATCAGCGCTGCCAAAAGTAACTGATGGTTTCTGTTACCTGCGAGCTTGGTAAAGGTCAGGATAATCAAAAGCAGTATGGGAATAGGTTTTAACAAGGTGGTTACCGGGAACTGAATCCAGGGCAGCGCGATTAGATAGGCCAAAGCAGAAACAATAAAGAGACGAAGTAGTGATCGAGAAGTGCTATCCTGCATGAT
>Ga0209960_1002160_pt1 | contig 20761 bp, 29 predicted proteins | sample ThiBiot_500_plan_2_FD_183947 | JGI IMG/M metagenome (GOLD analysis project Ga0209960, IMG submission 183947) | Wastewater bioreactor microbial communities from Cape Town, South Africa - Thiocy_expt_500_plan (SPAdes) | ecosystem: Engineered > Bioreactor > Thiocyanate-remediating >...
AAAAGAAAGAAAAAAAAAAACAAAAAGAAGAAGAAGAGAAAAAAAAAGGAAAAAAAACTTGATTTGAGGATTTGAGTTGAAATTTGGTTGGAACTACAAAAGATCTTTCAAATTCCATTTGATAAGGTTCTTTTTGAAGATGTTTAAAATTGATTGTCACTCTAGAAGAAGGAGAAAAAAAAAAGAATTTACTTTTTCTATTTGAAAAAAGAAAAAAAAAGAAAAGAAAAAAAAGAAAAAAGAAATACTTGAGAAGTTTTTCTTGGTCAATCCGATGTTTTTCTAAATCCTTTTCAATATTTGAAATTAAAACATTTAAATCATCAAAATTTTTCTCAATTCCAGGTGATGGAACAAGTTCTCCTTGTTTTTCTGCTACTTCATGGTCAAAAGCAACATCAAAATAAGTTAATTCTTCAGATAAATCTGGAAATGATTGAACCAAATTTATAAGTCTTTGAGATTGAAAATTTTCTGTCGCAGGTTTAAATTGTGTCATGGCATTCTAACATTTTTTGTAAATGAAAATAAAATAAAAATAAACAAAATAGTTACTTGAAGATCTTTAAAGCTTTTAAGAAGGGATAAGAAATCTGAAAGTTTAGCTGCTTTTGCTTGAACTCTTGATATCATTCTCTCTAAATCTGGAAGTTTACTTAATTTTCCTCGTAATTCATCTATTTTATAAAAAAAAATTTTCATTCATGTAAATGAGACTTCTTGATTGAGAAAAGGAAAGAAAGAAAGAAAGAAAGAAAAAACCTTGTTCAGAAGTAATTGAATTCAAATCATCAATAGCATTTAATCTATCTTCAATTTGAGGAACACTTTGAAGAGGATGACAAATCCACTTTTTTAATAATCTTTTTCCAAAAGGAGTTGTACAATGATTTAAAATTTTAAATAGAGTCCCTTCATCTCCTCCATCAACACTATTTTCAAATATTTCAAGATTTTTCAGCGTTTGTCCATCAAGTAGTAATGTTAAATTGTCTTTTGAAAAATCGTAAGGATAAAACTTTTCTTGTTTCAATAACTCTTCATCAATTTTCAACTTGATTTAATTGAAAAAAAAAAAAAAAAATAAATAAATATTTTTGTAATATTCACGAAAACAAAAAATATTACTGATTTCAACCACCAAAGTAAGCATCCAAAACTTAATATCAAAAGATCATTCTTCAAAATGGGTTTCATTCCATCTGGAATTCCTCCTTGATCTAAAGAATTTGAAATTTTGATTTTTTTTTAAAAAAAGGAAAAAAGAAAAAGAAAAGAAAAATTGACCTGAAGGAAAAGATTTCTCAATCTCATCTAAAGTTTTAAGTTTATCAGTTTTTGGGTTTATTGGAATAAGTTCGGTGTTGTGAAGGGAATCTTTAATAATAACCATCGTTTGTTGACTTAATTTTCCCTTTAATTTAAGAATTGAAAGATTATTTTTTAAAATTTAAAAAATAATTAAAATAAAAAAGTTCAATACTTTTTCATATAAAATTTCTTTAGGTTTCATTTGAATTAAAAGAGTTTCTAATTGGGATCTATTTCTATCATCAAGGAAATAGCTTTGTTTTTATTTTTTTTAATTTATTTTTTGAAAAATGGTCATTATTATTGATTTATTAAAAAAATTACCAATAATTAAACTCTGCTGTTGATGCATCAACAAACCAAATTCCATAAGTACAATTTGGTGATCCTTCTTTAAATCTTTCCTTTGTTTTTTGTTTTTTTTTTGTTTTTGATGATTTTATTTATTTATTTATTTATTTTGAAAGAAAAATTTTTTTAAAAAAATACTTGAATTGACATGCAATAAGAAGACATATCATCAGTTAACATTTCAGAAAAAGTTAATGTTCCTCTTGTTAAAATTTTTACAAGATTCCTTTCAACAACAGAACTCACTTTTGTTCCTGTTTCTTTTTCTCTAATAGATTTTCCAAGTGCTGTTTCCATTTCATCACATTTTGCAACTCGATAACCCTTAGTAGTTTTTTTTTGTGACTTGAAATCAAATAAAAAGAAATCAAATTAAAAAACAAACTTTAGCAATAAATTGAGCAGCCCAATGATCAAATTTTGCAACTGGAACTCCAACCATTCTCATATTAATCCTTTCTGTCATTTTTAAATCAAATACTTGATGTCCAATATCTAAGAATAATTATTTGACAAAGTAAGAAAATAACCAAAAAAAAAAAAGTCAAAAAATGAAATTTAAAAAAATTTTACCTGCATCATGTTCATACAATTCATAGAATTTTCCTTTTTGAAAAAATAATATGGTATCAAAATATTGAGACTTGATTTTCCAATATTGTCTTTCAAAAGGTGTTAACTCATTCATTGAAAGGGCTGGAATATATAAGGTAGAAGGATCATAATTAGGTTCACCTTTTCGAACTTTATTTGCATCTCGAAGATATTCTAACCATTGAAATCTTTCTTCTCTCTTTTGTCTCTAAATGTTATATGAAAATATTAAAAATTAAATTTGATTTTTTTTGTTTTTTTTTTTTTTGTAAATAGAAAATTAAAATACTTTTGTGTAATGATTTTCATATTCTTGAGGTCCTCTTTTGTTATCTTTTCTCATAAAGTTAGAAGGATTCTTTTTGTTTAGAAGAAAAGTTAAGGAATTTCTTTGGAGTTAATGAAAAAAAAAAAAAAAATACAAAATTTTTTTGTGGTGAAATTGGATTTTGATTAACTATGGGTTTTGTTTGCTCATTTACTTTTGGTGATACCAATTTGGAAGCAGGAATGAATTTTTGTTCATTTTGATTTATTATAGGTTTTGAATTATTATTTTCCTTTTGGATTGTTTTATCAACTTCCATTGAACTTACATCTTCATTTTGTTTTTGAAATTGTTTTTGAATACTTCCATTTGTTTGTACATTTTGATTTTGTTGTTGTTGTCCGTTTCTATTTGGAGATAGATTTGTATTCATATTTACATTTACACTTACATTTCCTTTTCCATTTAAATTTACATTTGCATTCAAAGTATTTCCATTCTTATTTGGAGAGTCTTGATTCATTGTCTTTAAATTAACATCTACTTTCACATTGTTATTATTACAGTTATTTTTTCCTTCATCATTTCCTTTCAATGGTGAAGATATTCCATTTGGATTTACGTTTTGATTCCGAGACTGATTTGTAACTGGTGAAGGAGAAGAAGTTGGTTGAAAGAATTGTTGAATACTTTTCTGTGGTGTTCTTGGTTTTAAAATCTCTTTTTGAGCCTCCTTTAATGGTTGTGCTTGTTTTTGAGAAGCTTCCCTTTCAAGTAACTTTTGTCTTCTTCTCTCAAGTGCAAGTTCTTTATTCCTCTGAATCCTTTGTCTTTGCTCTTCAGTCAATTGTTCCTCTTCAGCTATTCCTTCCATTCTCTAAAAAAATTAATTATGCTTAGCAACTTGAAAATTTAGTGAAAAAAAAAAGAACCTTTTTTATTATTTTTTATTGCAGTTTTTTCAAATCATGAAGAATTCGTGAAGACAGATTGATTTCGCAACTGTTGCGAATCTTTTTTTTTTTCTTCTGATTTTTTTTATCACTTTGTTTTTTTTTTGAAAACAAAATGAAGTGCACTAGTAAATTACAATAAATGGATAAACTTCAAAGTGATAAACGCACAAACTTCAAGACAGAACCAACAGAATCGACATAATCTTCTATTTGTTTTTCTTTCTCGAATTTCATGAAACATCTCAAAATTTTTTTGAAAAGTAAAAAAGTGGAATCTCAAAGATCAAAATTTGCTGAACTTTTTTTTCAATTGAACTTTTAAAAAAAAGTGAACTTTATAATTATGTATTATTTTAAAGAATTCATATTATTCTGAAACAGAAAGAATGAAATCAATTCAAAAAAATTTTAAATCAACAACAAAAAAGAATGACTCATTCTTTTATTCGAGAAAAAAATGGCGGAAAAAAATTTTTGATTTTTGATTTTTCTTTCAAATCCTTCCTCTCTTCAACCATAAACTTTGAACTCAAATATTAACATAAGATAATAACTCAATCAATAATTATTTTCATATCAATTTATTCTCTAAGTTTTTCTCTATTTAATTCTATTAAAATTTTTTCTCACAATTAAATATTTGTTGAATTATTTGACTTTCAAACTTTTTGAATTTTAGTTTGGTTTGACTCATTTATTTAGATTTGTCTGTTTGGATAAAGGATCACTCTTTGATTCCCTTTGATTCAAAGCTTGAATCATTTCATTTTTAAAGTAATTCAATTTCAATAAAATATAAAAAAGGAAATGGAAAGATATGAAGAAGTTGCCAAGTTATGTGAAAAAGCTGTTCATGAACATAAAGTTGGAAATTTGAGACTCTCTTTAACATTATATTATGAAGCAATTCAAGTTTCTTCTCTTTCTCTTTCTTTATTTCTATTTCCCTTGATTTTCTTATTAAACAACAAACAAATAATAATAAAGGCTCTCTTAGATCTTGCTGATGGTTAGTCTTTCAGATTTTTTTTATAAATTATTCTATTCAAAAGTATTTTGAAAATTGATTACAAAAAAAATCAATTAGTTGAACAAGATCAAATGAAGAAAAATGTTATTTTCAAGAAAGTTGGAGAATATTCAGAAGTTGTCTTCCAAATTCAACAAATGGAAAAAAGTGCAACAATGAAAAAGAAAAATGCATCAAAACCAAATTCTACACCACAACAAGAGCAATTAATTAAAGAAGCTGATGTACCATATATTTTTTTCAAACCTCTTCTTTAACTATCACAATTTTTTGTTGATTAATGGTCTTTATTTTAGTTTTTATTTGAGCAAGGAATTATTGAAGATGAAAAGAAAAACAAAAAAAATGCTCTTGAATTATACATGGATGCCGTGGAATTATATCTCAAAATCTCAAAAAGTAAAAAACAATTATTTTAATCTTCTTTACTTTCCTTTCATTACCATTGAAAAAAAAAAAATAAATAATAAAGCAATCGAGGACAAAAAAACAAAAGAAGGAATCAATTTAAAAGCTGAAAAAATTCTTCAAAGAATGGAAGAACTCAAAGATGTTTCAAAAAAAGGATCAATCAGACTTCCCAATCCTGAAGTAGTTTTCTTTCATTTCTTTCTATTCATTTTAAAACTAAAATTTAACCTTTGTCTTTTTTTTTTTTCAAAGAATCAAAGTCAAATTGGTGAAAAATTAACACAATCGGAACTGGAAATTTTAAAACAAACTTCTTATGTTAATGGAAGACTTTATTTACCTTGGCTATCAATTGATTTACAAGAAAGGTTCTTATTTTATTTTATTTTATTTTTATTTGATTTAAAATCATAACTTTTCAATTTATCAAGATTTGCATTTTCAGGATATTTTATGGATGATGATGGTTTATTACCTCTTTCACAAAAACAAATGAATCGTTTTGGTTCTTGGAAAAGACCTTCTGAACTTTCTTATGCCCCAAAAATGATTGAAGTCATTTCTGCTCTTTCTATTGTTCAAGAGTTTGTTTCTGATTGTTCTTTTGTTGCATCTTTATGTATTACTGCAGGTTTTTATTTATTATTCACTTTATTTATTTTTATTTTTCCAAACACAATTATTCTTTTTTTTTCATTCCCGCTTAGCTTATGAACGAAAGTTTAAAAAACAATTGATTACAAGTTGTATTTATCCTCAAGATAGAAATGGAAAACCTGTTTATAATCCTTCAGGAAAATATATGATTAAATTGTATTATAATGGAATCCCAAGGAAAATCATTATTGATGATAGACTTCCTTGTGATAAAAACAATAAGTTAATGTGTACTTATTCCTTAAATCAAAATGAAATTTGGCCTTCAATTATTGAGAAAGCTTATATGAAATTAAATGGAGGTTATGATTTTCCAGGCTCAAATTCAGGAATTGATTTATATACTCTAACTGGTTACTTTTTTTAAAAAAAAAAAATCACAAACCAAAAGCTAAAATAAAATAAAATAAAAATTCAAAAAAGGTTGGATTCCAGAGCAAAGTTTTTTGGATGGTGATTTCGTTCCAGAAACTCAATGGAAACGTTTGGTATTTCTTTGAACGTTTTATTCCTCTTTTTTTTCACGTTTAAAAAAATTATCGAATTGAAAACTACATAAAAAGTATGATGGCTCAAGATTTGGTGATGCTTTAATAACAATTTCAACAGGAGAATTATCTGAAGAGGAAGGTGAAAAGTGGGGTTTAGTTCCTACTCATGCTTATGCTGTTTTAGATGCTCGAGAAGTTGGAAATCTCAAGTTATTTTTTTTTTTTTTTTTTTTTTTTTTTTTTTTTTTTTTTTTCGAAACTCAATTTCAAAATTTTTAAGGTTGTTACAAGTCAAAAATCCATGGAGTCATAAACGATGGAAAGGACCTTATTCACATCTTGACAACAAAAATTGGACACCAGAATTAAAAAGAATATTAAATTATGATCAATTAGGAGCAATTCAAAATGATAATGGAATATTTTGGATTGATTGGAATTCTGTAATTGCATTTTTTCATGGGATTCATTTAAATTGGAATCCAAGTCTTTTCAAGTTTGTTTTTTTTTCTTTTCTTTTTCTTTTTCTTTTTCTTTTTCTTTTTCTTTTTCTTTTTCTTTTTTTTCTTCAATTTAATTTTTTTCCCTTAAATAAATAAAAGGCATCGATTTACCCTTCACACAAAATGGACAATTTATGAAGGTCCTAAAAAAGATAGTTTTAATTTAAGTTATAATCCTCAGTTTTATCTTGAAGTATACTTTTTTCTGAGCAAAACAAAAAAAAAATTACAATATTATTAAAAATAGATCAAAGTTGAAGAAGAAATATCTACAGTTTGGTTGTTATTGACCAAACATGTAACAAAAAAAGAAGAAAACAGAGATTTTATTACTTTACATGTTTATTCAGTTTCTGAAGAAAAAAGAATCTTTTATCCAGATAATGCATTTCTTCGAGGATATTATATCAACTCTCCTCATTATTTGGTTCGATTTAATGTTTCCAAAGGTGTTAATAGGTAACTTTTTAAAAAAAAACTTTTGAAAATTCAAAAAAATAAAAAAATAATAGATTTGTCTTAGTTGTTTCACAAGTAGAAAAATTAAATAATTTGAGCTTTAGTTTAAATTGCTACTCAGTCGCTCCATTTAAACTTAAAGAAATGACCAGAATAACAAATTTTGAGAAAAGAATTCAAGGGGAATGGACAACTGAAACTTGTGGAGGGAATTCATCTCATCCATTTTTCTATAATAATCCATGTTATCGAATCCAAACTACTTCTGGAACTAAAGTAACCTTAACCTTAGAAGCCCCAAAAACTTATTCTGTTAATATTAGAATTTTGAAATCATCTCCCTCTGGAAATTTTGAAAGAAATCACAATAATATTAATTCATCTAAAATTTCTTCTGGAGATTATCGACCTGGTTTTTGTTATTTAGAATTTGACGTGGATAAAGTTGGAAATGGTAATTTTATTTTTATTTATTTTCTTTGCTTTTTAATTTTATTCGAAATGAAAAATCACCTTAGATTTCGTGATCATGGTTTCAACTTTTGAAGAAAATCAAAAAGGACCATTTTTCCTGACTATTAATGCAACTAACACATGTAAAATCTCACAAATTCCTTCAGAAGGAGAGGTTAGAAAGTTCAAAAAAAAAAAAAATTCAAATATAAACTAATTTTATTCTAAAAAAAATATTGAAGGGATTAATTGGACAGAAAGTTCGGGGTGAATGGATTGCTGGTGTTAATTCATTTGGGAGTCAAAATAATGGAAGATACTTTGAAAATCAGAAATATTTAATTCAAAATTCTATTCAAACTCCATTAATGTAAAATTTCATTTTCTATTTTCTTTTTCTTTTTCCTTCCAAAATCCAAAAAAAATAATAAAATAAAAATAAAATATAACAAAACTAATAGTGTAAGATTAATTTGTCCCAATGTCCAACCATCACCATCGATACATGTATCTTTACACAATCAACCAAAATCAAAATTTGATGGAGTTGGTGAAGAAATAATATCAACTAAGGTTTATACAAATCCAGCTTGTGGAGTTTCTTTTGCTCTAAACTCTCTTCCTCCAAGTAAAGAAGGATATATTTTAATTGTCTCCACTTTTCATCCAACCTCAGCTCCCTTTTTGTTAAATATTCATACTAAAACACCCATTTCTATCAGCAACTTGTCGAAGTAAATGGGAAAAAAAATTTGTTTCCCTTTGTATTATATAAAATTTTTGATCACAAAACAAATATTAAAAATAATTTCCTCTCTTTTTTGTTTCATTATTTATTTTGCATAATATCCATTAAAATCTAAATTACATATTAAATTGAATATCCAACTTGATTGTTCCTTTGTTTTTGGAGCATTCAATATTTTTAAAAGTTTTTCGATATGAACTTGATATCTTTGATCCAATAAATTCAATTTTTCTTCAATTCTTTCTCTTTCAACCTAATTTTATTGATTTAATTTTTTCGAATTTTGGGATTCAAAAAAAAAAAAATGAGAAAAAAAAAAAACCTCTTCTTTTGAATAAGCGGCAATATTTACTCTATTATTCAATGAACAAAAATCACAACAAATCAGCATTAATTCATTGAGAGCCTTTTATTAAAAATAAAAATGAGTTTTTAATTTTTTAATTTCAAAAAAGAAGAAGAAGAAAGAAGAAGAAACTTACTATTAAAATCTCTTGATTTTTTAAGAGACATTCTTTTAAACAATTTTCCAAATACATTTCATGATAATATAAAACTTGGTCAATATTTTCAACAGTTGATAATTGAGCTTCAAATTTTCTCCAATTAAGTTCAAGAACTTCTGTAGTTAAATAATATAAAATTGTTTGAACAAAGGAAGTCATTTTCTGACAAAGGAAAGGAATTTTTCTAAAAGTTGAGCCCAATGGATGTTTTTCCATTGATTTCCATTTTTTATTTTCTCTCCAAATATTTGAAAGCTGAATTTATTTTATTTTTGATTTTTATTTTTATTTATTGAAATTGAATTATCAATTCTTTGTTGAAAAAAAAAATAAATCAATAAAATATACTTGTCTTTCAACATATTTAAACCAAAAAAGCATTCTAAAAATAAATTGATATTCACGAAGGACTGATTCTTTAATAACTAAAGATGCTGGGAAATCAACTTGATATGTTAGAGAAAAGAGTTCAAATCCAAAAAATTGTCTTTTTTCCCTAATTACAATTATGTTAATAATATTCAAACAATAAAATAAATTAATAATAATACTCTTTTGATCCAGAAGCTGAAAGGTAAGAGAATTTTTCATTTGTTGTTAAAGGATTTATTTTTAAGATTTCAATTAACTGTTGTGCAAGAGGAAGTCTTGAAAGTTGACAAACCAAATTTTCATTAAATCCATCATTTGCAGAAATACTTTTTGATTTGATTTTATTATTTTATTTATTTTTCTGAAGGAGAAAAATATGACAAAAATAAAAATTGAAATTTACCTCATTTTCAATGACTGATCAAGAAGGGATTGAAGATTCTTTAATGAGATTCCTTTAGCATTACTTGAGAGTTCCTTTTTTTTTTTCACAAAATTATTTTTTTGGTTTTTGTGAAAAAGAAAAGAAAAATACTTCAGAAGCAACATCTAAAAAGTGAGAAATATAATCTCCTTGGACCAAAAAAAAGTATTTGTTAATGACTCGAAAATGATGAATTAATTTTTGATCCTTTAATAAGAAATTTAATAAAAGTTCTGAAGCAAATTTGTGAGCTTTTTGAATTTTATGGATATATTCTTGATCATATAAAACAAAAGAAATCTAATAATTTTGTTAATTTTTTTTTCTGGAAAAAAAAAAAAGAAAAGAAGTGAATGAAAATAAATACTTTTTGAGCTTCAGGAAAATGAGCATTCAATCCACAATCGGAAATGACATTTAAATATTTTCCTGTTGATAATATCAAACCTTCTAAGGGTTTTAAAAAGTTAGGAGTATGTGTTGAAACATATTTTTGTTCCCAACTTTCCATTAAATCTTCATTAATTTTTCTTTTTGGCTAAATAAAAATAAAATCAGAAGGAGAATTATTAATGATAATGAATTTTGAAAAAAGAAAAGTAAATAAGTTTACATCTTTTTTTTGTTCCTTGAGAAGAAATTCTTGATAAGGATCATCAATTACTCCTTTGTAAATCCAATTTTCAATCATTTCAAAGTAAGGAACAGCAGATTTTTCCAGTAAATAAATTGAAAGTTTTCTAGTTTCCTCATCTCTTTTTGAAAAAAAGATAGAAAAAAAGAAGAAATTTAAATTTAGTAATTTTCAAAATAAAATAAATAAAACCCTCCATAAGTTTGAATGTGATCATAAAGAAGTCCTAATAAAATTCCTCCACGACAATTTCCTTTTTCTATTCTCAATACAAGATGTTCTAATCTTTTTATTTGATTATGAATTCAAAGTTTCAATTTCATAAAGAGAAAAAAAGAAAATAAATACTGTTTCATTGTTTGAATTGAAGATTGAAGATAAAACCAAAGTTTTTGTAGAGTTAAACGATTTTGAAGAAATTCGTTTTCTAATTGTGCAACTAAGACATAATATTCTTTTAAAAGTTCTTTAAGAACTGCACAAAATGCTTGAGCAACAACTCCTGCTTCAAATCTTGAAAACTTTTCCACAAATTTTGAAATTGAAATAAAGTTTGTACAAAGAGGAAACATTTTTTTCACTAAATTAGCTAATGAAGGATCCATTGTTTCATCTATTTTAAAAGATTCAAACTCTAATTGTTTATTTCTATGTGTTGTAATAAATATTCCTTCAACTCCAACAAGTAAAGATAACTATTAACAATTATTAATGAAGAAAAAATAAAAGAAAAAAGGTCAAAAAAAAAAAAAAAAAAAAAAAAAAAAAAAAAAAAAAAAAAATAAAAAAAAAAAAAAAAAACCAAATCTTCAAGAATTAATTGTTCTTGAGATGGCAAAGAGAATTGTCCAAGAGAAACAGAAGGTCTTTTTTCAGTTATTGAAGGAGAAAAAACTCCATTTAAATAAGGTCTTTCATTTGCCCAGTTAGGATAGATTGGTAATTTCATCGTATTTGGTTCAATCTTTTTTTGAGAAGAAACAGTTTTTCTGTATTGATTTAATAGATTAATTGGTTAATGATTGAAAAAAGAAAAAGAAAAAGAAAAAGAAAAAGAAAAAGAAAAAGAAATTAGTACGCAATTGAGTCTGAAAGTGAATTTACAGTGAATGAAGTGTCAGTAATATTGGAAATTGATTTGTTGATTTTCTTTAGTTCTTGTTCAGATAGAATTGATCCACCTACATGAATAAAAAAATTTAAAGATGATACAAATTTTTTTTTGTTTTCTTAAAAAAACTAAAATACCTTCTGGTTGAAAAGGAATCTTTGGTCTTAACAATTGTGAAAGAGATTGAGAATCTTTAATACTTCCAATCAATTCCAAAAAGTAATCCAACTCATCAATTTGTTGATCTTTGAGAGATTGATAGAATGTTAAAAACTCTTCACTTTTTTCATTATTATCAACTAATTTCCTCTTTATATCATTTAATTGAAGCATAGATATTGGTTTCTAGAAATGATTATTGATATGAATGGATTATTAAAGTTCATCAAATGGAAAAAAAAAAAAAAAAAAAAGAAATAAGGAAACTGAACTGTTGTTGATTTACTAAGATATTGAGCATATTTCTCAGGTGAACTAAACTCTAATAGTCCAGCAAGTTTTGAAACAAGAAAATCAAGTTTAAACTCTGACATCTTTCTATACAGTTCTTAATAATTAATATCTTTCCTCAATAAAATCAATCTCCTTCAATCTAACAAAGTGATTGACCTAAATAAACCAAGGAATAATCTTTCAATAATGTTATTAAAGAAAAGTGGAAGATTTTAATACCTTTTGATATTCGTTATGCAAGAAGAGTTCAATGGCTTAAGCTTTGTCAAATATACTGAAAACTCTCTAACTTTTAATAAAGCAAAGTTATTTAAATAGAGTGAATATCAAACTCTTAAAACTCTAACTTCCAATAAGTCTAAAATACCTTCGGGATCTCTTACTTCCTCACCAAATTCTTTGATTGATCCTAAAGCAATTCCCAATTTGAACCTAAATAAAAAAGAAATAGTTAGTGAATAGTTGAAACAATTATTGAAATCAAATGAAATAAGAAGTAATGAAGCAAAGTAATGAAGCAAATCACGTCGATGGTTCTATTAAGTAAGAGAAGAACGAAGTCGATGAATTTCAATTGAGAGACAGAAACAATGAATCAACGGTTTTTTCTTATTCGTTTTTGGTTTTGTAATTAATTATAAAAATGAATTTCTTATTTATTTATTTCTTATTTATTTCTTATTTATAATTATTTATAATACACGATATAAGAAGGATAAGTTTGTGATTCATGAACAACCAATTCATCAGCAATCCATTTTTCATTGAATTGTTCAATTTTAGTTATTGGGAAAGCAGTATCCTTATCTCTTCCATCAACTTTATAATTATTAAATTAATTATAATGAAAAAATAATAAAATGAGTAAATTTAAAATGAATCTTGAAAAGTAAATGAAGAAATATACCAAGAGTGAAATGGGATTGATAACCAGGATTGATTGGCTTGCCATTATAATTCTTTTGACCTTGAAATGGATGTTCAATCACAGGAAATGGATTTCCAACTATTATAAATCCAATCACAAACACTTTGGGAATCTCTTTACAATATTGCTCTGCATATTCAGATTTGGATGTTACATAAACTCCTTTTTTTTTTAAAAAAAAAAATTCAAATTCAGAAGTAAAAGAAAAAAGAAAGGAAAAAAGAGAAAAGGAACCTTGTGAATAATAACCATCGTCAACTTTACAAACCGTTCCAAATCCAGCATCAGCTTCAATTTTTTGAATTTTGAATTTAATCATCTTGAGAGTTTGAAAGAACTTGACGAAAAAAAAAAAAAGAAAATTAAAAAAGAAAAGATACAAATTCTCCAAGCAGCATCTTCAGTTGTTCCTTGAATCATTGGAATCACAAATGACTACAATTTTGAAATAAATTGATTGAAAGAAGTAAATACCAACAATCACAAAAGAAAAGTTTTCAAATTTTGAAATAAATTAATAAATAAATTGATTCCATTATTTCCATGATTCCATCCAGCTTTCCTAAATTTTGAAATATAATCACCCAAATATTGAATAAATGATTTTCTTAATTCTGATTCTGATTGTTCAATCCAGTCTTCTCTCTTAAATAGATTTGGATTTTGGTGTTTTACAAATATTTGTTTTCCAAAAACATCAAAAGATTTCTTCCACTCCTTATTTTCAATTCCAATAATTTTATCAACTTTTAAAAGATCAAATCCAAATGATTTGAGTAAATATTCAACTTTTTCACATTCATTTTCATTTAATTTTTGTGAATTTTCAAAAATTGGTTCTGTTTCACTTTTTTGATTTTCTTGATTTTGGTTTTGATTTTCATAACTGTAATTCCAATAATCATTTCCTAATTATTTTTTTGATTATTGATATTGTTATTTAAAATAAAATAAAAAATACCAAAATTATTTTGGCTTTCTAAAGAATCAAGTAAACCAGTTTTAAATAATAAATATTCACCATAAATTGGAAAATGAGTAATTGGACATTTCAATTTTCTATCTTTTAATTTTAATTTACAATCTTGATGAATATCATTTAAATCAATTAATCCTTTTGAAATATGAGGAGATCTAACACATTCTTTCCATTTCACTCCTCCATAATTTTTACTCACTATTTTGACTTCTTCATAAATATAATTCATCATTTCTAAACATTCTTTCCTTTCTTTTCCTCTAATTCTAATTTCAAATAAATTTTCTAACATTTTAACTTCCAATAAACATAAAATATTATCATTATCATTCTTCTTTTGATTACCAAGATGTTTCAATAATACACCTCTTCTCCAAATCATATTGTCGATAATTTTATCATGAAATCGAACCAATAATCTCGAAACCATTTCACTTGGAACTTGATTAAATGAAAATATTCTTTCAATTTCTATTTCTCCTCTTGGAATTGTTTCTGGCCATTTTCTTTGAAATTTCTCTTCAATTGGTTTTGTTTTATCTTCTGAAAGTAAATTTGGAATTATAAGTTTCTTTTCATTTTGATTTCTATTTCTATTTCCATTTTCATTTTCATTTTGTTGATCTTTTAAAACAAAGCAAACTTCAAATTTTTCCAATAAAGATAAATAAGTATCAATTAAATTTGTTGGTCCATTCCAAATCTTATTTAATTGAGAATATTCAATAATTCCATTTAATCTCAATTGTCTTATTGATTCATCTGCTTTAAATAAATCTCCTAATATGTTCTTTGTGAAATGTTGTGGATCCAAAACAATAATATTTGATAATTCAATTGGTTCATCAAAATAAATACAAATTCCCCATTCATGTAATAATCTTAGTCCTCTTTTTGTAAAATCAATATCAAATGACGATTGATATTGTAACTGGACATAAGTCATTAAATCTTGAATTTCAATAATTGGATGATCTTGTTTCAATTTCCTTAATTCATAAATTGATTTTTCAATTGATAAATATCCAATTGGAATTTTTTCTCCCATATAAGAATGACTTAATGAAATATTAAATATAATTTCTCTCAATTCATCAATATTTTCCAATGTTGAACAACTCACTTCAAAATAAAATGGTGGGGATTTCAATCCATTTTTATCATATATTTCCATTATTTTGGTTTGTCTCAAATTTTTATTCTCATCATTTTGATTATTATTAATAATTGAATCCAAAAAAGTACCAACAATAATAATTGAATAAAATGGTTTTCCTTTCTCATCACAATAATTTTGATTTAAATGAGATGATAATGATTTCAGCCAAAAATCCAGACTTTCTAAACCTTCAATTCCTTTATCCATTCGATATAATACTAAAAATATTGATCTATTTGATAAAAAATAATGATGTGTATTATAATAATCATTTTGTCCTGCAAAATCCCAGGTTGAATACTCTACATAATGATCTTTATCTATGTTTTCTTCATTTCCAATTTTATTTCTGTCTCCATTTCCATTTTGTTTTGTTTCCATATTTTTGTTTTGAAGTTGATTGAGTGTTGAAGAATTCCAAATATGAGTATTAACTTCGATTCCATGAGTTGCAGCATTTAAAGCCACTCTTTTCAATCTTTCAATCCATTTATCTCTTGTTTCTTGATCTTTGAAATAAATTTCAATTTTCTTTTGATTTTTATCAATTAATGGAATTAATTCCAATCCTAACTCTTTTATTTCTTGAATATTCCAATGTTTATTTTCAAGAATAGTTTCTTTATAAATCTTGTTTAATTCCTTTGGTTTATATTTCCTCAAATATTTTCCTTGTAATTCAATTAAATATTCATTTCTTCCTAATTTTCCTTTTGTTTCACCAAAATTTATAATTGGAAATAAACAATCTAAAATAGTAGTTTTCCCAACATTTTCAAAACCAACAACCATTAATTTTGTTCGATAAAGTGGTTTTGAATTTGGAGATTTACATAAATCTAAAATATATTGAACAATTGATTTTGTTCCTTGATTTCTAATTTCAATTGGTATTATTTCTAATCCTTCTGTTGATGTCAATTTTATATCATCAATTCTATTCAATTTTTTATTATTCTTATTATTCTACTATTTAAATTATTCAAATTGAAACAAAAAAATAAATAATGAAATGGATCAAATACTCAATGTTTTGTAGATTGCTTAATTGTAAATTTTCATATTTCCAAATCAAAGTTTTGAGTATTTCGAGAATATTAGATGGCGTCAAATCACAATTTGTTAGCCTATTTTAATAAATTTTTTCAGGAAGAATAAAATAAAGTCCAATAAAATAAAAAAGAATACCTTAATTCTTTGATATTCTTGTTCTTTTTCACACATTCGTTTAAAATCGAAAAATCTTGTTTGTTGATTGTTTCATTTTCAATATTAAAGATTGGAGAACTTTGAAATATTTCTAAATATTCTCGATATCTTTGTTCTATTTCATTTTCATTTTTATTATTATAATTAAAATGGTTATTATTTGTGATTACCTGTATCAAATTCTTGAATTAGTTTTACAATGTTTGAATGATTTTCTTCTTTTGCAATATCAATTGCAGTTTTTCCTTTTTTGGTTTCCTTTTTAATTGAAATTCGTTTATCATTTAGTAATAATTTCACAATTTCGATATGGCCACGAGCACAGGCAACATGAAAGGGTGTCCAATTATCTTTATCTGTTTGATTCACATCAACTCGTCCATCACTGAGCAATATTTTTATGACTTCAAGAGAGTTATTTCTACAAGCAATCTGAAAAGGTGTTTTTCCATCTGATACTCGATTGATTGATGTAAGTTGTGGATTTTGAAGTAATTTCTGAACTTCTTCAACTTTTCCATCTGAACATGCTTCCCAAAATTGCATTTGCGTTTCATCTAATAAATTAAAGAAAAATATAATAAATAAGTAGAAGGTCAAAATGAAAAAAAACAAAATAATCAAAAACAATTAAAAAATTATACTTTCTTAAAAAAAGGAAAAAAAAAAAGAAAATTATTACAAATTGGGCTCTTTTGAAATGATTCAATTAATTTAACAATATCTGTATTTTCATTTCGTTTTGCATAATCAAGACCAGTTTTTCCATCATCATCTTTTTTATTGATATCTATTTCTTTTCCACTCTCTAACAGATATTTCACCACTTCTGTTTTACCGTTATAACAAGCAAGCAAAAAAGGTGTTGATCCATCATTGGTTGCTTTATTAATATCAACTCGATTATCATTTAATAATAATTTCACAATTTCAATCTGTCCTTTTCTACAAGCACGATGAAAAGGTGTCCAACCATCATTAGTTGCTTTATTGATATCAACTCTTTTATCATTTAACAACACCTTTACAACTTCAGCACATCCATTTGAGCAAGCGCTATAAAAAGGTGTCCAACCATCATTTGATGCTTGAGCGATCTCAACTCTTTTATCACACAACAATAATTTAACAACATCAATATGTCCTTTATAACAAGCACTATAAAAAGGGGTGTTACCACCATTTGTTGTTTTATTCATATGAACTCTACTATCATTTAATAATAACTTCACAACTTCAATATGTCCTTTTCTACAAGCAATATAAAAGGGTGTTTCACCATTATTCAATGCTTTATTAATATCAACTCTTTGATCATTTAATAATAATTTCACTATTTCAATACGTCCTCTTTCACAAGCACTATGAAAAGGTGTCCAACCGCCGTTTGGTGCTTTATTGATATCAACTCTTTTATCATTTAATAATAATTTCACAATTTCAATGTATCCACATCCACAAGCAATATAAAAAGGTGTCCAACCATCATTTGATGTTTTATTGAAATCAATTCTATTATCATTTAATAACAATTTCACAATTTCAATATGTCCATTTTGACAAGCAATATAAAAAGGTGTTCTTAAATTATCATTCTGATTTTGCCAATTAATGTCAATTTGTGGGTTTTGAAGTAATTTTTGAACTTCTTCAAATCTTCCATCTCGACAAGCTTCCCAAAGTTTTTCTTCCATTCTGTTTTTTTTTTTTTCTTTTTTTCTTTCGTTTTTGTGCTAAGCGATCATGAATCAAAAGATGAAAAAGAATACATTAGTTTCAATAAATAAATCAATCAAAGAACGATGATAAGGTTGATATTTTATTTTTTCTCTTTTTTCTCTTTTTTCTCTTTCTTTTCTTCTTTTTCTATTTTTCCAGATTTCTTTTCTTTTTCTTTCTCTTTTTTTGTGTCAGGTTCAGAGCCACAAGTTAGAATATTCACGGATTCATCACAAAATAAATAAAATTGATATGGATTGAGGACTTTCTGACTTTGAGCAGGGAGAATTTGTTTGACTCTCCATAACTCAGATCCATCACGAATTTCAATTAAATTTACAGAATAGATAACAAGATAATTTCCAAGAGTAGCTATGAATAAATGAAACAAGTTGAGTTGGGTAGAAGGAAGAAAAGAAAAAGAAAAGAAAAGAAAAGAAACCAAAATGAGTTGCAGTTTCAGTCCAAACTAAAGTTGATACAAGAACTTTTTTCTTTGGATTGTAAATTAATCCATGATCTTTGTTTTATTTGTGGCATTAATTAATTGGAAGAAAATGAAATAAATAATAAATTTTCGATTCATACCATGGAAGCAAAATATATAACGATCACCAATTTGTAAACAATCTAAAGGAGTTTCATCGTCTGGAGTTTGGAAGATACCTTGAATTTAGAAAGTTAGAATTTTTTTTTTTTTTTGGAATTAATTGATTGTCTCAAAAAAATTAAAATAAAATAATACAATCAAATTCTCCTTTGCCATCTTCAAATTGTAAAATTTTGGAAGGTAATCCAATAAAGACATCTTTTTTAATATTTTTCACAAAAGTGGGTTTTAAGTCCAAATCCTATATTTATATTTATTATTTCATTTAATTTATTTTATTTCATTGAAAAGAAAGAGAAAGAAAATTTACAATTGTAATTTTTTCAGATTTGGATTGGTTTTGGTCAATTTTAATGAGTTGTTTTCCTGAACAAGCAAATATTTTTCTTTGAGCTTGACCTTCATCAAAAGAACAAAACAAATCTGTTTTCATCTCTTCTTCTAAACAATCTTCGAAATGAATGTGATTTTGAATGATTGGAGTTGCTTCGAGAGCAAGATATGGATAAGTAATTAATTCTTGATCTAACAGAATAATTATTATTGTATATTTAGTGAAAAATAAAGAGAAGATAATGAACTTACTTTGAAGAAGGAATAAAAGTTGAAGATTTTCTGATTTTTCTACTCTTGTGATATTTCCTGGGAGATTTAAAACTTTTTGGGCTTTATTTCCTTTTCCATTGTATTCACAAAGATAAAGACCCTTTTCAGTTCCCAACATTAAATGATGATCTATTCAATTTTGATTTTATTTTTTTAAAAAAGGGAAGGCTTTGAATGAAGAAGAAGAAGAAAAAAAAAACCAATATGATAAACAAAAGAAATAATTGGAAGACCAGGAGGAATTGCTTTAATTTTTTGAAGTTCACAATTGGCCTAAAAGATTTTGAATTTTGTTATTTTGATTGAGAAAAATTAATTATGAAAAGAAAAGAAAAGAAAATATACTTTAGTTAAGAATGCTTCTTTTGCATCAAGAATCTTTTTTCTTAAAACCATTGCTGCTCGATTATTTTCAGATTTCAATTTGCATTCAATTCCAAGAGGTTTACATATTAAAGTATTGAATTTTCCACTTTCTTCAATTTCTAAAAGACTTAATGGATACTAATTAATTTTTTTGTTTTTAGATTCTTTAAAAAAAAAAAAAAATTGTTGGAAAAAGAAAATAAAAGAAGAAAATAAAAGGAACTTCTTGGTAAACTTTGAATGTTTCATTGTCATTATCATCAGCTTCAATGCTAAAATGTTGTTATTTTTTAAAAAATAATGAAAAAAGGAAAAGTAAATTAATAAAAAAGAACTCCAATAAAATTAAAGAATCATCATAAAGCATTAAAGCATAATCAAGAGTAGGATCAACAAATAAAAGAGATCTTTTTGCAGGACTAAGAAGTCCTTTCCTATATTCATTTGTACAAGATTCTGAAAATCCTTCAACCATTTGTTTAACTTGCATAATATTATCATAAACATCTAATAAAATTGCACCAGCTTCTTCAAATCCAAGAAAGTTTTTATTCTTTCCTGCATATTCTTGGAGAGAAGTTGAAAATTCTTTCATTGCTCTTAATGGACGAGAAAAAAAAGCTTCAAGCTTTATTCCCATTTGAGGAGTCTTTTGGTTTTTTTAAAAAAATTGAATTAAAAAAAAGAAAGAAGGAAATAATAGGAATAAAAATAATAAGTTAAGAAAATTATGGGATAGAAAGGAAATTACCTTGAAAAGATCATTATTTTTTCTAACCATTTTACAACCATATTTTTCATTTGAACAAAATGGAGAAAAGGCTTCAAGTTCTTTGCACTAAAAAATTAAATTAAATTAAAATTGAATTAGATAATCGATTTAATTTTTCAGAAGTAATTGATTACTTTATCTTTAAAATCTGCAAGGTTTCCAACAGGATCACGTTTAGTTTTGCTATATGATTTTAATAAATCCATTGATTTTTCTAAAATTTCTTCAAAATTTGGAAGGGTATCAGCAAATGTTTCTTTTCCAACAATCTTTTCATAATCAGAAACAATTTTCTATAAAACAAAGAAATTTGAGTTCAGAAATGTATTTTTTTTTAAAGATAATTAATTTAATTTTTAATTCTCACCTCAATTTCAAAAAAAGTTTCAAGAAAAAATATCCATGGTTCAATACATTCATCATTATCTAATTGTTTTGAAATTTTGTCAAAGTGACCTTTAGCATCAACTGGTTCTACTTCTTTTACTTCTTCTTTTACTTTTACTTCTTCTTTAGGTTCTTCTTTTTGAAATTGAGGATAATTGATAGTCTTTTATTTGTTTTGTTTTGAGAATTTATTGTTAGGTGAGAAAGAAGAAAAGAATTAAAATTACAATTCGTTTGGTTTTATTTTCTAATTTTTTTTTTAAAAAAAATGAATTAGTTGTCAAAAAAATGCAA
>Ga0209960_1002162_pt1 | contig 20751 bp, 27 predicted proteins | sample ThiBiot_500_plan_2_FD_183947 | JGI IMG/M metagenome (GOLD analysis project Ga0209960, IMG submission 183947) | Wastewater bioreactor microbial communities from Cape Town, South Africa - Thiocy_expt_500_plan (SPAdes) | ecosystem: Engineered > Bioreactor > Thiocyanate-remediating >...
AAAAAGGAGAATTTACAAGTCGAAATTTGACATTTTACGCGTCATTGTGTCATCAGTCATTCACTGAACACACGTCAGTCAAACTCGCCCTCTCGTGCATTGACACGTCACAATGACATCAGGTGCGCGGAAATTAGTTCCGCGTGTCATTGGCCAAGTCCTGTACCTAAATATAGCCCGCCTGTCAAACGATATCGCTCGCGCCTCAGTTGCTAACTTTAACTTCGTCGTGCCAAATTTAGTTCAGTCGGGTCGATGCGAGTCAGTGAGTGACAAGTGATCGAGCACACCGGTCAGGGCCTCGACTTCATTTGCAGTCTCGAGGCCAGGGCAGTTTTGTCGTTCCCACACTGTAAGTGCCACCACGAATGCCAAATTAGGTGCGGCGGTGGGGCGGATCTTGAGCACGAATTCGTAGGCCTCGCGGTACGACAGTTTGGGCTTGAGAAGAACATCGTCCTCGTCATCGGGTGTAGATCCGCAGCAGTCACATGAATCGGAGCTATTTTTAGTCTCGCCCTGCAGGCCCGCGCTCATCAGGTACGCAATGGCAACGGCACTCGCGCGCGAGATCCCTTCTTCGCAGTGTACTAACGCGCGTCCTGCAGTGCTGATTAGTACGCATTATTTAATAAAAAAAAATTTTTGTATTAATTACTAAATTAGGAAAAAATAAAAATAGTGCAGAATAAAAAACTAAAATTTTGGTGACAACCACGCGTAATTTAGCAAATAATTTAAACGAGGGCAGTTCAGCGAAATTAGTGTCTAGCATTGCCATGTCAAAAAAAAATATGTATGTTGGACACGAAGCTGAAAACCCAGGCGCTTGAACATTTTTCCGACGAGGAACTATTTTTGGTCTTCAAAACAAAGGGATGCGCAATTAAATCTAAATATTATCGCTCGTATTATTACGAAATAATTACCTTTCGCATTTTTGGCCTTGTTGATAAATTTAACGGCACGTCGAATTATTTCCATGGTCAGATTTTCGTGGGCCGTGTCTCGCAGGGGAATAGCTTCGTAAATAAAATCGTTCGGAAAAGCATTAGCCGAACGCGTCAAATTGAGTATGTGAGTTATCTGGTGGCTCTTCAACAACTCGCGATCCCTGCTCGCAACAGCAGAGCCGATGAAGAGAAAAGGAGTAATTCGGGACAAAGTCTTCCTATAGTTATCTTGAGGTGTTTTGCGAGTGCACCCATCCAAGAGCATATTAGGATCAATATCAGAGGCCAATTCAGGGGCGTGAAAAGCAGGTTCAGATGCGGTTGGTCCGATCTGCAGCGACAGTTTGTTCTTCTGCGCAAAGTCACGGAACTTGGACATCTTCATCATCTTACAAAGGATTACTAAGCCCAATTAGTTGCAAGTAAAATACGAGCAGTGTGCTGCACTAGAACTGAATTAAAAAATGAAATGGGGCAATACAGTTTTTTTTTTTTGCAACTTAAAATAGACCTCCGAGCTAATTATAGGACTTCGGCTTTTTGGAACACGAAACAAAGCTGGGAATCAAAATTCAAGCAAATTTTTTTCGTCTCTAAATGGAGCACATCCACCACGCACAACAACTCACTGCGCTACCACGCCTTAGCGCGGTTTATGCTTAAGTAGGGATGGGATGACATGGCTGTGACAGCTAGTTCACACAGGGGGCAGCCGATGATGAACAAACAGCCGTGAGTGCTGTAAGGAGCGCATTCTGATGCACGTAACGCACAACTCGTTCGCATAGCGCTCTCGCACAACATTAGCAGCGCATTAGATGTGAAACTAGAGTGCAAAATTTTTAGCTTTATTTGTATATTACTTATATTACTAATATCAACATCATCGCTTGCACGCTGCTGATACTGAAGAGAAAAGTTGCGTTTTACAATCCCAGTCCGTTCAATTCCAATGCGTTATGAGAACCTAAATTTAACGCAACTCAATGTCCGTTCTAGCGTTCAATTCTCCAGTTGACCTGTTACTGCGAGCTGATCGGTCTTGCTTCCCCTTGCGCAATCAAATTGATATATATTTTTTTTTTTGAGATTGAAACAACACCATGCTCGGTCAATAAGCTCTAAACTCACTACCAACAATTTTGCAAGCACGATGTCTCAATCTACTGCGAGCATAAACACAGGTCAAGTGGCTGACAAATCGAGCCACACCAAAGCACGATCAACTTCAGCGACGTTAGGAAAAGAGAAACCGAAGCTGAAAAAAGAAAAACACTTTGTCAATACATCTACTACAGCGGTATTGCCAGGAGGCCGTAGGGCAGCGCAGTCTTCGATCTTGCCCATCACCACCCTGCCATCCACTCCTGAAACTCGCAAAGCAGTAATTTCTTGGCAAACATATATTCGCAAATACATTGCCATTAAAGAGTTCGAAAGGCGAAGTAAGTGAGTTTTGATAATTGCTCGGTAATTAACAAGATTTTATCAATTCGATCTAATTAATTCCAATTTGAATTACACGATTATTTTGTGTATTACATTAAACAACACCATTCTTGCGTAATACTTTCACTTATAATTTATGTTTAGAGAACTTCCACCCGTACAGAACAAACATAGTGAAAGAGATCTTGGATACGGAAACAAAATACGTTGGTACATTGCAAAGACTCGTTGAGGTAAAATAAAAAAAAAATTTCTATTTAAATTGTTTTCTTATTTGCAAGCCGATTTGCACGATAATATGACATTTCAATAATTGACTGGGCTCACTTAGGTGTTCTTAACACCGCTGCGCGCTGCTTCATTGAACGAACAGACTGCCATCATCAGTGCACAACAAGTCAAGAATATGTTCCCTAATATTGAGATTATTTATAATGTCAACAAACAGTTCCTCGCAGATCTGCAAGAACGTTTCAATAATTGGTCCATTCAACAACGTATTGGCGACATATTCTTGCGTATGGTAAGAAACATGTCATTATTAATTGTCAATATTGTGTTTAATTGACTGCACTCTCTCTCTCTTCCCATTTGCTTGCTAACTGATTACTAGACGGACTTTCTACGGACTTATACATTATACGTCGAGAACTACAGTATAGTGACGTTGACAGTAGATGAATGCATGAAATTAGAATCGTTTAGGAAGTTTATTAAAGACAGTTTTGGCGTACCAGATCCGCTGCTGTTGACCTCGCTGCTGATCACGCCTATTCAACGCATTCCTCGTTATCAACTGCTACTCGAGCAAATGAAGAAGAAGACGTGGCCGAAACACCGCGACTACGAGCAGATCTGTCGCAGCCACGAGAAGATGATGGAGACTGCGGACTACGTGAATGAGAAGGCCAAAGAGGCAGAAAACATCGCCAAAGTGATTGAAATTGAGCGCACACTCGTCGGCAAGTTCAGTGTAAGTACTACGTGCGGATGTTAATACAATGACTTATTATTGACGCTGATGCGACCGCAGAGTCTCATCTCACCGCAGCGCAAGTTTGTGCGTCAATGTGTGTTGCAAGAAGTGATCAAAAATCAACTGCACGAACGACTCTTCATCCTGTTCAATGACCTCATCGTGCGTGCCAAGCGAGCCAAGGACAAAGACAAGAAGGACAGGCGCGAGAGTGTCAATCAGCCGCAGGGTCCGCAGCCCGTGCGATGGGAGTTCTTGGAAAAAGTGCCGCTGCGCGAGATTGACGTGACGAATCTTAGTGACGAAGGCGAGAAGAAGCACTCATTTGAGATTGTGCACCCGCAGATACAATACTGGGTGGTGTGCGGCAGTGCGGAGGAGAAGGAACAGTTCATGAAAGAGATCCGCAGCCACAGCGACGAGTGCAAGGCCAAGGCCAAGTTCTACGACGAGGAGAAGATGCGCGTGGCCAAAGACAGAGCGAATCAAGCCAAGGCATTGATCGGCAAACAGTACTTGTCGCTCAAGACTGGCGGTCCACAGCCACTCAAACCTGGCGCGGCACTCACCACTTCAGGTCCCGACAGTGGCGATTCATTTGCGCGCAACAATTCATTCGATGACGACAGCAGTAGCTCCGAGAAGCAGAGCGCATCCATGGGCAAATCTGATTCGCTTCGCAAGTACAAAACGACGCAGATCTATCGCAATATGAGCCCTACAGAACGATATCAAGAAAGCAAGACAGCAATTGAGGAGATTGACAGGTATAAACAGCTCGAAAAACAAAAAGAAGAAGAGCAAGTAGAAAAAGCAAGCAAATCTAAAGAACTTTTGGAGAAGAAATTTGGTTCGTTGAAAACAGGACATTTCAAAGACTATAGAGCCCTTAAAGCGGAGATTAGTGGTGAGTATTGAATAACCTATTGTGACTACCACTGGCGGAAATGGAATCTGCTTCTTTAATCTGTGTTACACGTGCAATTTCTAACCGATAAATATCAATAGCGAATAAAAGGCAGTCCAGTGATATCAAAGATGGTCAATCGTAGTCTTGGTAATTATTTATTTGCCACCCCGGAGCCTTGTTACGGCCGGATTGGCGGCAGTTGTAAAATTAAATCTGTTCATTAAACGCGACTATTAATATCACAAATAAAGGGATTATAGTACTATCCCAGATTTCTATTAGCGCATATTAACTCTTAATAGTAAGCGCGCAGGATTAAATTTGGGTGCGTTGTGAAATAATTGAGAGCTTTTCATTGGTTAGTTTCTGAAACTAGCTTTTTTTGAGTAACACGAATGCTTTGGACCCACTAAGCACACTATATATATAGTCTATTCCGCCGAGACAATTTACATGGGCTCTATTGCTACTGGAACAGCCGATCTGCTCTCTTTTAACGCGGCGGATTCAAGGGTGAATAAATTTTTATTTTTCTCTAACAGGAAAAAATATTAAAATTAACCCTTGCTATAATATTATTATAATGGCAATGTTCTAATATTGTTTCAATGTAGGAGGTAAAACGGCCGACAGTAATGCAGAAACAAGTTGATCAGATGGAGATCTATGACATTTTTAATTATTACGAGCTTGAATATTATAGAACAATGGTCCAGCATGATGAAACTATATTGCAACTACGCGCTGGTACAGGTACGAGCATCAAAAATTGGATCTGGACGAGTGTCTACAACTGGCTTAAATTTTGTGCACTGTAAAGTTTGAAACCAAAAAGTTCATTACAAGCAGAGCGATTATTAATTGTTACATTTAATATATGCACAATACTTGTGGTTCTAACAATTTAATTTTTGTCAGCTTCAGCTCTGGAGGGTACATCTGCATGGTTTGAGCACATGTTGAAACAATATGACGTTGTTGACTCGGAAATGCGACGAAAATCTGCTATTCTATTGATATATCATGCTGGAGGTATGATTCCCTTTGAGAAGCAATTATGTTTGTGTACGCAGCTAATTTCACGAAAAATTGCAGGTCTGAATCCAGATGGAACGGCAGATCCGCAGAGAGCAAAACAAGTGAATATATGTTTGAAACAGAGTAACGCACTCAACACCTATATCAAACGACTGCGACTAGCTGCTTTAATTGGCAGCGAGTCACGCGATCGGCTAAATGTGGACATGTGTCACGTGCTTAATTTGCTATATTTGTTAGTCACCTTCAATCACGAGGACAAGGACTTTTGTAGAGTGTTGAGTAAGTTGTCAGGGACAGACGAGTGAATGTACTAATTAGACAATGCACCGAACAGGAGCCGAGGATTCGATTCCCAAATCAGTCGTCTGTCTGCTGTTTGATCTCGTGCGCTGCTACAACATTGAAAAGAACAAGACTTATCCGTTCAAAAAGGTACGTGTCGCGTTCAATGTCCTTGCACAGACCTGGTCACCGATTGACACGTGTCACGCAGCTCGTCACCGTTCTATTTTGCTGTCTCAACAGTGGTTTGGGCTCTGCGATTCTGATCCAAAGTGCAAAGAAATCTCTACTGCATCAATGGGGCATCAACAAACAAAACTGTGAGTTACCATATATTGCCAATCTGGTGTGATCGCTCGTGTTGACACTTTTGACGTGACTCAGGCAATTCCAAGTGTTCTATTCACGACCTGCTGTCATTTGAGAAGCACGTGACCTCGTACAAGTGCGAACACTGCTCTGCGGCACCGAACAAAGAGCAATCTGCAAAGGAAAATGTCAAAGAGTCACCTGCATGCGGGAATAAGTGTCAACCTCATGCCCTGGTCGAAGGGCTAGACATTCTTCGCAGACACTTGTCACTTCCGTTTGCAGATGTCAAACAGCTGATTGTCACTTCGCAGCGCAGCACTCCAAATGACACCAAGTCACTGTGGGAACTCGTCCACGTCGTGCGTCAAAAACAACACGCCGACGACAGCACTGCGATTGGCACGCTGACCATTTGCGACAGCGTGAATCATGTGACGTACTTTGATGTTATTTATAGAACATTGTTGCCGAGCTGGTCGGAGATCATCAAGATCTGTCTCGACGTCATGTTCGGCACCGTCACTGCGCGACACGACAATTCAGTGAACGAAGTGTTTCATTTCATGAATGAGCTCGAGTCACGCGACCATGTCCGTGAGGCAGCACGTGACACACGACGCGAGTTGCCACGTCATCAATCACTGCTGTTCTCGCTGCTAGCACATTTCTTGGTACTTTTGCTCAAGCACGCGCGGTATTCTAGTAAGTCACTTGCCTAATTAGGTCATGACCAGTCCATGTGGTTAACAGGAAACTATAAATAGACGTGATGCACTTCGAGTATCTGACCGCGCTGATCACGCAGTACCGCGGCATTGAACTTTGTCTCAAGTTCCTCTCGCAAGATCTGTCCACATTTCTGACCAGTTTTGTGCTGCACGTGACTGATATGCAATCTCCGCGACCAAGTGACAGTGCCGCCGAGCCCGAGCACGACAGCAGCGACAGCGATACTGAGCGCGATGCGGACATGATCACGCACTCGGGGAGTGATCTCACCGCGAAGGAATTGCAGCGACGAGTCGTGGAGCTAAATATAGATCTTACGCACACTCACCCACACGAATCACGTGCTCTGCATGCTGTCACTTCTACCGCCAAAATGTTGCGCAAGATGATCCGCGAACATCCCTTCAGAATCGCCTACGTTGTCAAGTTCAAAGCGCAGGTAGCTATCAATATTATATATATATACTTTAATACACGCATAATTATGCGCTGTTATGTATTTCTACATGATTTGATTGGTTATTTTTTCATGATCCGAACATTCGAACTCACTCGCTTGCGTTCTTTCAGACAACACTGAAGCGACTGAACGACATAGACCACGAAGAGTTGAAGCTCGAGTACTACAAGTTGATCAAGACCATGCTGCCCTACATCCACAAAAAATGGCGCGCAAGTGAGTTATTCGCAGACCGTTTGTGCACATGTGTACAGTGCCCTAACACATACTATCATTAGAACATATGTCTATCATCTCGCAGATATATTACAAAGTCAGACCGCGATTGCACGACAATTGGCTCTCAACAACATTCTCGCGCGAGGCTGACGCAGATCCGAACCAATTCCGCGAACTCGAGAACGCAGCACTCAAATCCATTGAAATATACCATCACGTGCGCTATTCAGCCGCTGCTGCAGGTCAATCCACGCACACGGCAACAGCGCGTCGATATTCGTTTGACAGATCCCCTCGTGAACGACCTCAACTCGGACCTGGCAACGCTTCGCCGACCACTGAGCGCACTGTCTAGTACTTTCAACAGCATCGAGCGAGCCAGAGGTCCTGCCGAGACGTCTAGCAATGCTGTTGTAACCTGTACAGTAGTTACCTTGTAAATAGTCCCTGACCTGTGAATATGAATAAACTACATTGCGGAACTCATATACAGCGTGTCCATATGACTACCAGTCAACTCTAAGCAACGAACGAGTAGCAACTTGAAAGTCTGGATTCAGCATCCGGGCAGTACGCGCTTCACTTGACACGAACCACCACAGCTCACCGGTCTTAATGTTCTAGTATAGTACATCAGCAAAGATGTTAAGGACTCTCTATCGCGCAGTAATCAAACACACAGTAAAATCGAGATCTAGATGTGTCTTTACTTGCCAAAAAACTTCAATAATTGCACAAAGATCATTCAGAGATTGTATGTAGTTCATTGAATATTGCGCTATTATCCTCAAATATAAATATTACTGTGCCATTTATTTTTTTTTATTTTGTACTTCATTTGGACAATAAGAGGCTAGTGATTACATTAATAACGAGCTATACACTCAGCACGGTCCATTTATAAGAAGATGTCGGCAATCAGTCCCGTCTCAGAAGAGGAGTTCTATATCGCCGCTATTGATCAGGGCACATCTTCCAGCCGAGTCATGGTGTATGACTCGAAAGGTCAACAAGTAGCTTCACATCAAGTATCTATTCCTCACATTAAACCAAAGCCTGGGTACGTGACTGGATTCCGATATTTTATTTCAATTTATCAATTTAATTCGTTAATTTTAAATTATAAGTCATTTAATTATTTGACACCGCACTATTATAATTAATGGTAAAAATACTGTGGTACAATAATATTTTCGGTTTAACGGCTCCGGTGGCAGATCCACCCAAGCAGCCTATTACGCGTCATTACCACGCGGCACAATGGAGCACCAGACAATCACATTGCGTACCATACACTACTGACCCCCTAGTACTATTAGTTGGGTAGAGATTGACCCTCAAGTGCTGCTCTCAAGTGTAGACGAGTGCTGCAAAGTAGTGGCACAACAATTCCCCCGCACACAACTACGCGCACTCGGACTGACCAATCAGCGCGAGACCACTCTCGTTTGGGACCGCACGGGCCGACCGCTCTACAACGCAATCACGTGGCTCGACACGCGCACACATGATCTCGTACACCAGCTCGTTGCCCGATATGGTTCGCGCGAGCACTGGCGAGCACGCACGGGACTGCCGATCACGACCTATTTCTCCGCATTGAAGCTCAAGTGGCTGATCGATCACGTGCCCGATGTTAAAGCTGCGGTGGAAGCTGGCGAGTGTCATTTCGGCACCGTCGACAGCTGGCTGATGTGGCACTTGACACGTGATACTGTCAAACAGGTGCCACCTGTACACGTCACTGATATCACTAATGCATCGCGCACACTGATTTACAATATCAATGACCAAAAATGGGATGAGGAGATTTGTCGCGAGCTAGATATTCCGCTGCGTGTGTTGCCCGCAGTCCGATCTTCCTCAGAGATCTACGGGCACGTGCGCACTAGTCACGCGTTCGAAGGCGTGCCCATTGCCGGTGTAAGCAGTCGTTTAACACATGTCATAAATTCGTTTCGTTCTGACGGGCTATTTTTAGTGCTTGGGCGATCAACAGTCAGCCCTGGTTGGTCAATTCTGCTTGCAGGAAGGCGATGCGAAGAATACGTGAGCAGTTACATACCTAATTAGGTTAATCACGTGATTTGACACGACACAGGTACGGCACGGGCTGTTTCTTGCTCTACAACACGGGCCCGCAAGTGGTGCACAGCGCGCACGGACTGTTGACGACAGTGGCCTATCAACTCGGTCCTCGCGCGCCCGTGCACTACGCGATCGAAGGCAGCGTGGCAGTTGCGGGGGCGGTCATTGATTGGCTCAAGGACAATCTCGGCATCATTTCCCGCGCCTCGGAGATTGGTATGTAACGCGCAATAGCATGCGGAGTCTGACAGGCGTCACAGATGAGTTCGCGAGTCAAGTGCCAGACAGCGGGGGGGTGCGCATGGTGCCCGCGTTCAGTGGTCTGTTTGCCCCGCACTGGCGCTCAGATGCGCGCGGTGTGATCGTGGGTCTGACGAGCTACTCGACCAAACATCACATTGCGCGCGCAGCACTCGAGTCCGTGGCGTATCAGACCGCAGATGTCGTGCAGGCCATGGAGAGCGACAGTGGACGACCTCTGACACGTCTGCGCGTGGACGGTGGACTCGCCAAGAGCAGCCTCTTGTTGCAGACACAAGCAGACTTGCTAAATATAGATGTCGAGCGACCACGTGACACGGAGACCACGGCAAGGGGCTGCGCAATAGCGGCTGGACTGGCCCTGGGTCTGTGGCGATTGGTTGGCGATCACGTGGATGGCAGTCACATGTTGGACAGTCACGTGTTTAAATCGTCCATCAGCGCAGAAGAGCGAGCGACACGTGTCAAAGAGTGGAAGAAAGCCATTGACCGGTCACTCGACTGGGTAGAGCGCGAGTAACAGCGCCTATTTTTAGCTTCGGGTTTATGCGAGCACTTTATTGCCAAATATGTACATAGAAGTAAATCACGTGTGTTATTACAAGAGTTCGCGAGGCAATTCAGATCTCGATTTCCAAACATGGGCATTATGTACAGAGGTGTCGCGCAGAGTTCTCCGCTAGTCTTTGCAGCTATTTCTTCTTGTTCGCGAACAGTCGTGTAAGGCGCGCAGTGAACTTCTCTTTGCTGGGCTGCTAGAGCGAGTCAGTACGACGCCACGTTACGCACTACGTACCCCTTGCACGGCGGCGAGTCGCTTGGAGTAGATGTGATACAACAGCGGCTGATTGCTCTGCTGGGCCAGGCGAGCCAGTTCGCGCAGCACGTGCAGCACGGGCACACTATTGCTCGCCAGCCACACGCGGTCCCACCACATGGCCACGCGCAGCACGCGGTCTGCGAGGCGAGTTCTGTTGTTGTGCGCGAGTCTACGGCCGAGCAACAGCAGTACATAGGAGAACACTACGCGCGAGTGGATGTGTCAGTTGGAATGTACAGGCTGGGGGAATTTAGAGAACATTGACTGAGGTGCAAAGAGCATTGCATATCTTGTGGAAAGTGCACAATAAAGGTTTGAATAATTTTAAAATTATTTTGAACAAATCTGTCACTTAATGCTGTACGTACCGGTGTGTCCTTCGCAGTATAAAAATGATATCTCATTGGACATTAAGAACGTAACAAACAGAGACATGATTGCAATACGAATAGCAGCAAATATCTTGTACAAGAGCGTGGATTCAAACTCGATCGTGACTAATTGGCGCTCGACATGAGGTTCGTTCTGTTCGTCTGCATATGCGCCATTATTATGTCCCTCATTGTTTTGTTCGTGTTCGAGGGCCAGCAGTTGATTGCGCGTGTTGTGACGAGTGCGCAGTGAGGGCAGCAAGAACAGATCTGAATAGACCACGTAGCCCAGACCCAGCCAGAACACTACTTCGCGTCGTCTATTCTCCATATATAAGTATCTGGAATGTGTCCCTCCCGTACAAGTTGAGTTAAAGTGTGTTCATTTGTGTTGAAATCAATTCAAAAAGTGATGTTCGATCTGAGCACCAATCAACCACAGTGACAATAAACTACAAGAGCATAGCGTGGCATGAATAATTGGGGCACATTCACCAATCTGCTCACCAAGACCATTCAATCTGCTGAGCGCTCCCTCGACAAGGTATTTGAGTCAGATCCAAGCAACAATTCTGCGCACATACCAGGTACAGTGACTTTACTAGAGTATTGCGGACAATAACGTAATCGATATTAATTATTTTTAACGATAAATTTAGAAAAAAAAACCACTAGTCACAGCGCAGCACCGGACACCAAGGAGGTGCCTATAAATAGCGACAATTATATCGGCGATAATGCGGTGGACATTGTGAATCAAGTCACCGGCCAGATCAGCACCGAGCCTGTTACTAGTAATAGCAGCACTGATATTAACTCTGCGCCTAATAATAATGACGTTACTATAATTGGAAATAATGTCAATGCGATGACTGACACACAAAGCACTGACGCAACCCCTGTCACACGCGAACCTAACAACAACGCTGACAACACAACACTACCAAATAAGGAAAGTGTCACCGAGTCAGATCTGCGCGCACAACTGTCACTCGCTGAATCTAAACTGCGCGCGGCAAGTGTCATCTTGTCAGAACGCGAACGACAGCTCGAAGCGCGTAGTGAAGAGCAGGCAAGTGAGCTATTTATAGACCAACTTCATTTGGCAAGTACTGACGGTCTATCCACCAGGGCCGTTTGCAGCAAGAGAACGAGTTGCTGCGCGCGACACTCTCGCAACAGCGCGGCACAGAGGGGCTGATGAAATTTGACAGTTTGACAGCTGAATTTTCGCAAAGGTTGGGCACGTTGGAGCGAAAACTCCGCGATGTTACTCGTGAGCGCGATATCTTAAAAAGGCAAGCGAATCAGCCAGTGCAGCAAGTGGCACCTGTCAATACGAGTGCGCCAGTCGATAGCTCCCTGGTCGAAAAATTGAAGCAAGATAATCACGAACTAAAACAGGAAGGTCTAAAATTAGCACGCGATCTCGGAGATCGTGAAAAGCAGCTTAAAAAATTGCGCGCGCAAAACACAGAAGATCAGCGTGAGATTCGTTCACTGAAAGAGAAACTGGCTAACACGGAGAGTGGACTGAGCAAGACAGCGGAGAAATTGAGTGCAGCGGAACAACTGACGGCGAAATACGAGTCAAGCATTGACGAGTTCAAGTCCATCACACAGTTGACAGCGCGCCAGTTCGAGGAAAAAGAAAAAGTGTCAAACACTGCCCTCGATCAACTTGTCGAACTGAAGCGCGCGCTCGAATCTGCGTGGCGAGATCTCGCGGAGGAGCGCAAGAAGGGTGAAGAACTGCAAAGATCACACCGCACAGCCCTGGTCGAACTCGAGCAACGACTGAACGACGAGCGCGCGCGTGACAGAAGCGAACACGTGACGGAACTGACGCGTCAAGAACAGCAATGGCGCGCTACGGTGGAACAACTGCGTGAGAGTCTTGCATTGGCACGCGATAGCAGCGGGGAATTAGCGGAGAATTATCAAAAGGAGATCACGGAAGAGAAGAACAAGGTGTTAAAATTAGAGCAAGAACTCCGCGAAGCACAGAGTTTGACACTCGACAGTACCAAGCCGTTGCTGCGTCAAGTGCAACAGCTGCAAGCGCGCCTGCAACAGCTGCAAACATCACACGTGACAGATGAGGAACAGTGGCGCGCACGTGTCGTGAATGAAGAACAGCGCGCTGTGACAGCTGTCAACGAGGCACGTGACTGGCAGAACAAAGTGCTCGAATTGGTAAGTGATACCTGCCCTCGCACTGAGTACCGTTTGACACGTGTCATCAGCGCAAACAACTCGTTGCCCTAGAGAGTGACTTGGAGAGTGAACGACGACACCACCACGAGACAACATTGACTAATAAGGAAATGAACGTCAAAGAGGAGCGGTCACGCGATCAAATTTCGCAGCTCAGCTCGCAACTAACAGCCCTGCAAGTACGTCACGTGGTTAGTTCATTAATCAATTAACATTAATTGGTCTATTTATAGCACAATGTAGAGGCCTTGACGATAGAGGCGACTAAAAAGGAAACAGAGTCAAATCACGTGATCGCAGCGCAGAAAATGAAGCTCGATGATCTCACGACACAGCTCGCTGAACAACGGCAACTGTTGAGCATGCAAACTACGACTATAAATAGCACCCCTGAACCGAGTCCGAGTCAGATACGTGCAGAATTACCCGTGTCAGGTAACGACACGTGGCCGCATGCATTGGGAATGGAAAAGCTAAAATTAGCCACACAACAACGCGAGCTCGAAGTGCAAAGACTGCAAACAGAACTGACTAATCAGCACACAGAGAGCGCGCGGTTGAGTGATCACGTGCTCGCGTTGAGTAGTGATCGCGACGCACTCAAGCGCGAGAATGCGACGCTAAAGCAGGGCGAGGCACGCGTCAAAGATCTGGAGACCCGGTACTTGGCCGCGCTGGAGTTGTTGGGCGAGAAGAGTGAGCACGTGGAGGAAATGAGCGGCGATTTGAACGAGTTCAAGCGCCTCTACAAGCAACAGATCAACGCGCTCTGTGGTCAGGTCGAGGACTTGACGCGACGAAATCGCGAGCTCGAGAACCGACTCAAGTCGTAACTGTTCTCGGATGTACATAAATGGAAATCTGATCACGTGCATTTATATTTTTATTTTTGGACACCCACACAGAAGATTCTGCGCAACAAACTGTTTCAATTCGTTGATTGATTACATTACCTGGAAACACATTATATTAGTAACTACGTGATTTATTCAGCGTTTTGTTAGCAAGCAGATTAGAGCCGAAATATGGCGGAAGAGGCAAACAATCAACCACAAAATGAAGGAAAATTCTGGAATGTGTTGTGGAACTATTTAAAGTCGGACCAGCCCGAGGGTGATAATAAAAATAATTCAACGCGTTCCAAAAAGAAATCCAGCAAAGTAAATTACTCGCCTTCAATGCGCCAGCGAGACCCGCAAATATTCGATGCTCCGCACACCATACATACAGTTACACTGGCACTGTGGGACAATATCAGTGGTCCTCGTGTCGAGCAGCTGTGGACGACAGCAGATCTGCATCGACGACTTTGCGAGAACAAAGTGCGTCAAGAGCTTAACGCGGAGTCGAGTGTCGAGACTACGAACAGTACTAATATGGACACTTCTACTGCGAGTCCGTACGAGGTGAGCGAGTCACAGCTGCGCGTACTGGAGCTGATCGAACACGTGCCGCGCTACGCACTGGGCGGTGAGGTCTGGGCGAGTGACAGCGACGAAATCAATTCCCTGACACGTGTCACTGGCAAACCTGTCGCGCATTCCACCCGTCCCTCTAGCCGCAAATTTACTGTTGTGCGTTCAGTGAAAAGCCAGCGCCTGACACCTCACAGTGCGCGCGACCTGACAGGTGTCACCGCAGATGTCAATGAGGAGCAAGCAGTAGAAAACAGACCTGTCAACCCGTTGACACCTGTCAATCCGTCACCCGCGCCGCAGTCCACACCATTGCGACGCAAAGTTCACCTTTTCAGTGAAATTGACACTGCCGTGCTGTCGTGCGTGTTTCGCACACCTTCAGTGAACGGTGAAGGTGTCGGCACGGACTGTGCACTGTCACTTTTTTTTGACAGCTGTCACTTGTCAGCTTTCAACACGTGGCAGCACGTGCTCTACGACCGACTACAAGAGCTGATTCACACGCACGTGACACTGCTCGGCAGCGGTGCCCTGGTTGACACTGCCCTCGTGATTCTCAACACTGATCTCCGCGCGATCTTGAGCTACATGGACGAGCTATTTTTAGCATCTTCACTGAATCGCGATCACGTGCCCCACATCAGCCGATCACTGCTCGTGGACAAGACAATCGATCAAGAACTGCTCGCACGGTACGTACTTTCCTAATTTGGCAAATGAGAGCTGACCGCGCGCAGGGCAATCACGTCACATCTGCAAACACACGGCGCGTCAATTGTAGTGGGCAGTGACTCCGCGCAAGTGGCACTCTGGCTCGAGACCCTGGCATTGTTTACACGTCGCGAAGATCGCGCGAAGACAGCTGTCAACATGTCACCTGCCACTCGCCGTTACGTGCCAGACCTGCTATTACAAGGCGTTATCAGCAATGATCCGGTATAACCCGCCTACTTTCCTAATTTGGGCTAATCAGAATGCAGGATCAAATCGCAGACGAGCACGTCATTCAGTCGATGACACCTGCCACACTGATCGATCTGACGCGACAGCAAGTCAAACAGACGCATCTCTTTCATGAATACGCCGTGTTGCGTCGCGAGTGGTTACGTGCCAAATTAGACAAGGCGCTATTAATAGCTACTAATGCCACACAAGCTCCCAAGTTGAACAATTTGTGGCACGCGCGCGAGTCGTTGTTCGTGCAAGTACGCGTGGCTGCACCGCTCGTTGTGCGGCTGTTGAAAGAACTCTTCGTGCTGCCCACGCGACACCTACGCGCGGCACATTTGCACCACTACACCACGTGGTTGGACAAGCGCGCCATGTTACTTATCCACTACGCAAGTGGACTCATGGCGCGGCATCCACAGATGACTCACTTGACAGACCCGTCGCTGATCAAACGGATCCGCACTGACCTCGATCTGCTGCACGACGTGGACTACTCGCTCATCCTCGCGCGTGCGGAGATGATTAGTCCAGGTATATACGTCACCCTCACTGGTGACCCTGGTGACATTGAAGAAAAGATTGTAAGTTGGCGCGGTGTGCTGAATGATGAATGAGTGCTAACATAATTGTGTTTGCAGATCCGCCTGTTCGAGAGCTTCTAATGTGTTACGTTGTAATATAAATTGCTGTACATATTTGCAGATTAAGGTCTAAGTTTATTTAGTTACACAAGTACGTGACACACATTCAACTGCGCTGGCTGCACGTGCTGCGGGCTGTCAATGTTACGAATGTCAAATTGACACTCAGACTCGCTGGTCATTGTCAACAAGTGATCCGCACTCACAAAGCCCAGGCCAGTCACGTGACCCGTGTGCAGATCGACCTGTTGTTCAGTTGTTACGAATCCAATCAGCTGAGATTTTGCGTAGATTTCACAACCCCACCGAGTCTTTGCGCCGGTGACGCGAACAGGAATTAATCCGCCAGGGTTTGCGCGGAACAACTGGCCCCGAGCGGTGACGAGTGCTATCACGTTGTCTTGTTGTGCCTGTTCGCGGAATATCCAGCCACGTGAAGTTAATTTGGACCAATCAATCATGAACGGAGATTCTATGCCCAATTCGGCATAGTTTACTCGCTTGGACGGTGGTTTGGCAGCCCAAGTGCCCGCCCGATCCACCAGGGCTTGCACAGCGTAGCCCCAGTAGGCACAGGTGTCAATCGCGTGACAGGGAAATGACGCGGTGAGATCACGTGACTGACGAATTGAATTCCGTTGCAGCCAGTCAATGACACGTGCGTGTCCGCGATGTATTAATGCATGCCAAAAATGGAAAGCATAATCACGTGGTCCTACGAGTAGCCACCCATCAGTGATTACACGTGCCAAATTTAACTCGATTGATGAGGCCAAAAATAGCTCTTGTAGCCAAGTAATATCTCCGGAGTTCTTCTTACTGTTGAGTGTCGCTGTTGACACATTGACACCTGTCGTTTGAGGGTTGAGTGACACGGGATGGTGCTCCGTGATCGCTTCCAAATTAGTCAATGTGTGTACGAGCACGTGAGGATTAACCTCAATGTCACTTGACTTCTCCATGAATGCGAGGCGTGGATCACGTGCCTTGAACCCCAGTGCAGTGCCTGGAGGTACGAGCCCTGGTCGCGCACGCAGCACGTGGCGAAGTTGTTCCGCCTCTTCGATCAGAGTCAACGCGTCGACCAGTGCTTGACCAGTTTGCGGACCTGTCAGTTCAAATACGAATAAATCCCGCGCAATCTCCACTTTGACACGTTGATCTGTGACGGCTATGTTGATCACGTGATCCACCACTTGACATGTAACACGTGGAGTGAGCAGCAATAACACATGTTCCTCCAATCCCTGTTGCCAAATATAGCGTACTGGAGCCACTGCGCCATACGGGTAGTCAGATTTCCTTTTATAGATATAACCCTGGCCTGCTGACCGTCTGTTATTCCGTGTACTGGCAATATGTACTAATAAGGAAAATATCTGCTCTAGAGGAGCCAGTTCCGCGCAAGTCAGCCGGGTCACGTGCTCGTATGACGCGTCAAACAATGTGACACCTGTCATCTCCGCGCGGTACACTGAACGACTGCCCTTGTCGTGACGACTGAACGGCACTTTCCAAGTATGGTAAGTGGTGGCAGGATCTTCGGCAGGGAGATTACGATTGAACACGGAACACTCCAGGTGACAGGTGTCAATCAGTGACCATAACGACGAGGCCAGTGTCATCATGCATCGCTTGCTGTACCAGAAGTGCGTCTGAACACGTGATACTTGCACATTCACTGAACGGTACGCGCTGTCAGGCATGTCACGTGCTGTCAACAATGCGGTACAGTGTTTGACGCCGTGCTGTTCAATGCACCGCCACACCCACAACCCATCCACCACGCGCATGTCACGTGATTGACTCCACGCCGAGTCTGCGCGCTGCAGTGCAGTCACGTGGTCGCGTCGCTTCTCGCGGCGATATTGACGTCGCTGCTGCTTGCCTTTATTGGCGTGTGTCACGTGCTCGGTCTCGTTTTCTGCAGGTGTCTCGCTGTCACGTGCCTCGTTCTTGCTGTTCTCGATCTCTTGCTTGGCTCGCAGCCGCAGGTCACGTGATGCGCGCACCTTATATGGATTGTGACTAGCAGCGCGACGTCGGAGATTTCGTGCAACGAGCTGATGTGCGCGCTTGGGAGGACCGCGTCGCGGTTGATCATCACGCGACTGCAGCGGAGTTTGCGCCAAGAACTCGACCTCTGCCTTGCGCGCGTCATATAGTGCTTTAATAGAGAGACGAGTGGGCGTGGAGATGTTTGTTGCAGCACTCGCTGGCGCCTTGTCCGGATGTGACTAAATTATTTTTAAAAAATTAAAAATAGTCGGGAAAGTATCAAACTCGTGTGTTAATTGATGTACGTGCACATATTATTTTGATTTTTTTTTTTCTCCAACCACAAAGTTAATTCTTGGATCGCGTTCACCAACTGTGTTGCAGTGAAGGATACCTGCTTGCTTACCTCCATAGTTAATTCAATGAAGGCAGTTGGGTCCACAGTGCTAGTCGCAGGTGGTAGGGTGCACAGAGGCGTTACAAAAATGTAGTTTTATTGAGCAACAAGTGCGAGGTGAGTGCGCGTACACGACGCTTGAGATACGAGTTCTGTTGGAACAGACGCTGAATTGTGCGCTGTTTAGGTGTCGCATGCGCATCATCGAGCTCCACCGAGGGACACTCGTCGAGGAGTGGTGAGGGAGAGCGCTGATCACGTGCTAAACTCTCGATCACGTGCCACTTGAATGAGGGGGGTGGCGTGCCTTCGGTACTGTCACGTGCGAGTCCTGGCACGTGATCGGTGAACTCGTCGCTGGGAGGCTCGTGTGGTGCGGCACTGTGACACGTGTACCAGCTATTGGTCAACACCATCGGTGAGCTGTCAAGCTGCGACTCTGATATTTGACGCGTGTCACATTCGGGTTTGCACTGTTCTGTCGTGTCATTTTGAGGTCTGTGAGGACCATCGCGCTTCAGTTCAGCGCCAGGCGTGCTACCTGCAAACATGACACGTGATCTTGGACAGTGAGTGACAGGTGTCTCCGGTACTGCATTTGACACTTTGACAGCTGCTTGTTGTGGTGACTGTTCATTGACACTGGGCGTGATCCTCTGTATGGCACCTCTAATCGGTCGACGGTTATGCAGCACTTGCTGCTGTTCTGTGATGACCTGAACTTTCTTCCCTAATATGGTACGCGGTATCTCTGCACGCGGTTTTGGGTCGTGTTTGGTGCGAGGACGTGCAACCCTTGAGTGTCGAGTGAGAAGTGAGTTCTCGCGCGTTACTCTCGCTCGTACAGTGCGCGGTGACTGCGTGCTGTCAATCTCCTCCAAGTGGTCGTGCGCTCTCATCGTCCCCAGGGCAATCTGGTGCAAGTGCTGCGCGAGTGGATTGTCTGGCATGGAAGGTTGAGGACATGCACTCTCTTTTTTTGAATATTTGTGACTCGGTATAACCTGTAGGATCTTTGGAGGCTTGCGAACAAAATCTAGAGAAAGTTTCTTGCCATTCATGCAAGGCTGAATGTTTTTTCTTCGAGAATTGCCCAATAAATTCGATACATATGTTTTGTGTCCCTTGTTGGTGCTCATGTGCGGTATAGTGATGTAAAAAGACTGACTCGTCGTTGTTGCAACAACAAAAAAAAAACACGGAGGAGAATTTCTTGGAAATAACTAGGGCGAGATAATCTGTTGCGCCGTTACGAACACGAAGCACCACTGAACTAGTTGAACAATGCACGGCATGGTAAGTACTGTGCTGTAGCGTGATATACATTCCCAGTTATGAATCTGGCCATATTATCGTTGTGCCTATTAATGAATTGCGTTCTCATCGCACAGTGGCGTCAAGTCAGCAAAGTGACGGGCTCAAAATTGAATTCACTGCGACCCAGCCGCAACTCACTCGCTTCTCTGTTCAATACGCGCATTTCAGCACCAAACAGGCGGAATATATTTGTAAATAATATTGCGAATATTGTACAAAGCAACAAAAAATATTCGGAGATGAAAGTCAACGATCCGCGTAGGATCTTGGTGGATCTCGAAGCAGAGATTGAGCGCGAACGAGAAGAGTGGCGACGAGATCCAGAAGATAAACCCAATGAGTCACGCTGGCGCAAATACTGGCGTAGAGTGCGTCGCTTTGCTCGAGCACACGACCATCAACTGACACATCTGTTGCTGGCGTGCGTGATATTGGGCCTGGCACTGCGTCTGTCGAGTGTGGAGACGCGTCACGACGATGAAGTGGAGACATTGCGCGCACTGTTGATGACACTGTTGGGCCTGGTCGAGGGACAGCACGTGCAGCGCCAACTCATCAACGATGAAGAGCTGCAAAGACAGTTGACAGCTGTCACAACTCGTGTCGCACAGCTGTCCGCACTCAACAAGCAGCAGTTGACGCAACTATCGCGCGACTTGACGCTATTAATAGCACAGCTGCAAACACAACTCGGTGCCTCCGCGCAACACTCGCGTCACACGCTGCAAACGACGGGTCACGTGATTACGCAGCTCAATCACGTGCTCACCACACGCAACAAACGGCGGAACAATACTGCCAATAATAGCAATGCCGTAGAAACCAGTGGCACAGTGCCACCAACCGAAACACCGATCACTAGCGCACCAAATGCAGCGAAGAGTGAGGATGGTCGCGTGTTCTAAATATAGAACGCAGTTGATACAAAAATAAAAAAGAGT
>Ga0209960_1002165_pt1 | contig 20742 bp, 19 predicted proteins | sample ThiBiot_500_plan_2_FD_183947 | JGI IMG/M metagenome (GOLD analysis project Ga0209960, IMG submission 183947) | Wastewater bioreactor microbial communities from Cape Town, South Africa - Thiocy_expt_500_plan (SPAdes) | ecosystem: Engineered > Bioreactor > Thiocyanate-remediating >...
TTTTTAAAAAAAAAAAAAAAAAGAAGGATTTTCCCCTTCTTCTTCTTCTCCCTATTTATACTTTTAGCGACATCCCAAACAAGAACAAAAGAAAAAAGGAAACCAAAAAAAAAACGTCTCAAAGACACGATTTGGAAGGAACAAAAGACGCCATTTTTTTTGTTTTTTTGATTTGTGAGTTCTTTGGAATGAAGTCTAGTTCCTGTTTTGGATCTCAGGTGATAAAATCAATCGACGTTTTCAATCATCGTTTTCCTTGTCTGATTTTCTGATTTTGATTTTTTTGGTTCGAAAAATAAATGAAAAAAAAAAAAAAATGGCGAAAAATAAATCAAAAAATTTTAACAGGATTCAGCGAATTTTGAAGTTTTTTTTTTTTTTTTTTTTGCAGATTCTCACAACATTTTAGTTTGAATCGGAAAACGATGATTCAGAGAAACAAGCTCTTGTTCAAGAATGATTGAATTCAGAGGTCAAAATACGAGAAATCCTAGACCTGAATCAAAAAATAAGAATGAAAAGTTTCTTTCATTTGAAATGAAACTAAACTGAAAAGAACAAACCCATGAAAAGAAAAAATAATAACAAAACAATAACAACTTCAAATAAATGGAAGAGCGACTTTGGCAGGCTTGTTCAGATGGAAAGGTTGAAGAAGTGAGAGAATTACTTCAAAATCCACAAATTGACACTAATTGGCAAGATTCTGAATATTCAAGAACACCTTTTTATCGTGCTTGTGGATTTGGACATATTGAAATTGTGAAGTTATTATTAAATGATGAGAAAGTTGATGATATCAATCAAGCAGATAATGATGATATAACACCTTTTTTTATTGCTTGTGAAAAAGGACATATTGAAATTGTGAAGTTATTATTAAATGACAAAAGAGTTGAAGTCAATAAAGCAAATGATGAGGGTTGCACACCTTTTTACAGTGCTTGTGAAAATGGAAAAATTGAAATTGTTCAATTATTATTAAATGATGAAAGAATTGATATCAATAAAGCAACTACTGAAGATTGCACACCTTTTTATATTGCTTGTGAATGTGGACATATTGAAATTGTGAAGTTATTATTAAATGACAAAAGAGTTGAAGTCAATAAAGCAAATGATGAGGGTTGCACACCTTTGATGATTGCTTGTTCAAAAGGATATATTGAAATAGTGAAATTGTTGTTCAATGATGAGAGAGTTGATACAAATGATCTTACACCTTTTTATCGTGCTTGTGTGTTAGGAAGGATAGAAGATGTAAAATTGTTATTAAATGATGAGAGAGTTGATGTAAATGAAGAAAATATACATAGTATAACACCTTTTTATATTGTTTGTGTATTTGGACATATTGAAATTGTGAAAATATTTTTAAATGATAATAGAGTTAATATGAATAAAGCAAAAAAGAATGGAGTAACACCTTTTTTTATTGCTTGTGAAAAAGGGCATATTAAAGTTGTGAAATTATTATTGAATGATGAAAGAATTGATATTAATAAAGCAGATAATACTGGTTGGACACCTTTTTATATTGCTTGTGGATTTGGACATGTTGAAATTGTAAAATTATTATTAAATGATAATAGAGTTGATATCAATCAATCAAATAAAAATGGAACTACACCTTTTTATATTGCTTGCCAAGAAGGAAAAATCGAAATTGTGAAATTATTAGTAAACGAAGATAGAGTTGGTATCAATCAAGCAAGATATGGTGGTGATACACCATTTTATATTGCTTGTGGAAAAGGACATATTGAAATTGTAAAATTATTATTAAATGATCAAAGAGTTGATGTTAATAAAGGAAATAATTATGAAGAAACACCTTTTTTGATTGCTTGTGATCAAGGACATGTTGAAATTGTAAAATTATTATTAAATGATAATAGAGTTGATATCAATAAATCACAAAGTGAGGGCGCAACACCTTTTTATATTGCTTGCCAAGAAGGAAAAATCGAAATTGTGAAATTATTAGTAAACGAAGATAGAGTTGGTATCAATAAAGCAAGATATGGTGGTGATACACCATTTTATATTGCTTGTCAAAATGGACATTTTGAAATTGTAAAAGAATTATTAAATGATGAAAGAGTTGATATCAATCAAGGAAATAATAATAATGCAACACCTTTTTATATTGCTTGTGGAAAAGGACATATTGAAATTGTAAAATTATTATTAAATGGTCAAAGAGTTGATGTCAATAAAGGAAATAATTATGGAGTAACACCTTTTTTGATTGCTTGTGATCAAGGACATGTTGATATTGTAAAATTATTATTAAATGATGAAAGAGTTGATATCACTAAAGCAGATAATGATGGTGATACACCTTTTTATATTGCTTGCCAAGAAGGAAAAATCGAAATTGTGAAATTATTATTAAATGATGAAAGAGTTGATATCAATAAAGGAAATAAGAATAATGCAACGCCATTTTATGTTGCTTGCAGAGAAGGACATATTAATATTGTGAAATTATTATTAAATGATAATAGAATTGATATCAATAAAGCAAGAAATGATGGTTGGACATCTTTTTGTATTGCTTGTGCTAATGGACATACTGAAATTGTGAAATTATTATTAAATGATGAAAGAATTGAGATAAATAAAGCAATGAAAGCTGGTGAAACACCTTTTTATATTGCTTGTGCAAATGGACATATTGAAATTGTGAAATTATTATTAAATGATAATAAACTTGATATTAAGAAAGCAAATAAGAAAGGTTTTTCACCTTTTTTTATTGCATGTCAAAATGGACATATTGAAATTGTGAAATTATTATTAAATGATAAAAGGATTGATATTAAGAAAGCAAATAACAATGGTGTAGCACCTTTTTATATTGCTTGTGCAAATGGACATATTGAAATTGTGAAATTATTATTAAACGATGAAAAAATTGATATCAATTACGGAAGAAATGATGGGACAAAACCATTTTATATTGCTTGCCAAAAAGGACATATTGAAATTGTGAAGTTGTTATTGAATGATGAAAGAATTGAGATAAATAAAGCTAGAAATGATGGCTGGACACCTTTTTTGATCGCTTGTGGGTTTGGACACATTGAAGTTGTAAAATTGTTACTCGCAAGTGAAAGAGAAATAAATCTCAATCAAAAATGGAAGAATAATAAAACAGCCTTAGATTTGTTAAAAGAACGCTCAACTTCAACTGAGAAATATAATTGGGAAACAGAAGAAGAATTTCAACATGCAAAAAAAAATTGTCCATTAATTGTTGAATTAATGGAATCATTCCAAAAGAATCCAAATGAATTACAATCTCAATTGAGGAAAGAAGTCAAATATTGTATCTTTCTTTTTTTTTTTGTTTTTCTTTTTTTCTTTTCATGAACCAACTAAAATGATTCCAAAGACGAAGATTATCTTTTGAAGAGTGCAAGTAATGGAAATCTCAAAAGTTTCAAACAATATTTTGAAGATGAGAATACTGATGTGAATTGGAAATCATCTTATTTTGAAGAAACACCACTTTTTGTTGCATGTCAAAATGGAAGATTAGAAATTGTTAAATACATGTTGGCAAGTAAAAGAGAATTGAATATCTTATCAAAAAATCATAAAGGAATGTCACCATTGAAAATTGCAAAAATCAATTCAGAATTACAAGAAAAATTGGATCATGAAAAAAATGATGGTGAAATGAAACAAAGACAAAATAACTGTTTATTAATTTATAAATTACTTCAAGAATATCAAGTTAATCCAAAAGAAATGAAAAAACAATTAAGAAAAGATTTAAATTTAAATGGTATATTTTTATATTTTCCAATATTTTAACAATGTCATTTTTTTTCTTCGTTCAAAAATAGAAATTGAAGAAGCGGAAATGGATGAAATATTATGTAGAGAAGCAATTATTTGTGGAAATTTTATGAAATTTAAAGAATATATATTGAAACAAAAGTTTATTTTAGGAAAGAGATCTTATGGAAAATCAATCACCGACTTAATTTTCCAAGTCCACAACTTCGAACTCCTCCAAGAATTATCAAAATCACTCCCAATCGATTTAAATTTCAAAGATATTTCATTATCTCAACAAACTATTGAGCAACTATCCCAATGCATTCGAAAGATTGAAAAATTGAGATCCTTAAGGTTTTCTTTCTTTCTTTCTTTCTTTCTTTCTTTTCTTTTTTTCTTTTTTTCTTCTTCTTCCTTTCGTTTCTTCTTCTTCCTTTCGTTTCTTCCATAAATCAACATATTCAATTTCAAAAAAAAAAAAAAAAAAAAAAAATCAATGAATAGAATCCTAAGATGTTCAATTTCAAAAGAAAGTCTTTTGTTAATATTTCAATCTCTTGTTATCAATTTACAAGTCAATGATTCCCTTCAAATATTGGAGTAATTTATTTTCTTTTATTTTTATTTTTTTCTTTTTTTTTTTCTTTCTTTTGCTTGATTGACTAAAATAGATAAAAAATAAAATAAAAATAACAAAATAGAGTTGATGACATGAAATTTGATAAATATGAAGGATTAGAAACGATTCCAATTGAAATTAAATCCAAAGGAACCCAAGAAATAGCAAAATATATTTTAGATTTAGCAAAAACATCACAATCAACTTACAGAACAAAATTAATGATTGTCGGTTATGAAAATGTTGGAAAAACAACTTTATTGGATTGTTTATTTCCTTTATTTAATTTAATTCAAGTTCCAAATTTTTTTGGTCTCAATTCAGAGTATTATTTTATACTACAAGGAAAATATTTAAAGCAATATTATCAAGGAGAATTACATAAACAATATATTCTTGAAAATAAGGAATGGAGTGTAACAAAAAAAATTAAAAAGAAATTATTTCAAGACAAAAGTGATTATGGAATTGAAATCGAAAGAATTAAAGAACTCAAAGAAATTGTTGAGTTTTATTTTGAAAATGAAGAAACAAGAAATTTATGGTTTGAAAGAATTTCAAAATTAGTTTCAAATAAAGCAACTCATGGAATCGAAGTGAATACTCATATTTGGAAATCATCAACACTCAATCAACATCAATATAAAAATGTGAAAACAAAACAAAATGGAAATGAAAACGAAAAAGAAAAAAAGAAAGATAAAGATGATCATGTTGAATTTTCAACATGGGATTTTGCAGGACAATATGATTATTATAATACACATCATTATTTTTTATCAAATAGATCAACATTTTTGGTATTATATAGAATGGATAAAGGGATTAAAGGATTGGAAAGTTTGGATTTTTGGTTAAAATCATTATCATCTCATTTAAATCAAAATTATTGTGATGATAATGGAAAACCATTTTATTCAATTATTATTGTTGGAACATTTTTGGACTCTAATCTTGTTTTAAATGATCCAACTCTAAAAGAAAATCGAAGAAGAAGAATTGAAGAGATATATGATAAAAATGGATTGAAATCACCACCATTTTATTTTGAAGTGAGTTGTTCAACATTGGAAAATATTGATGAATTAAGAGAAATTTTATTTAATAATTCATTAAGTCATTCATATATGGGAGAAAATGTTCCAGTTGGATATTTAACAATTGAAAAATCAATTTATGAATTAAGGAAATTGAATCAAGATCATCCAATTATTGAAATTCAAGATTTAATTTCACATGTTCAATTACAATCACAATCTTCATTTGAATTTGATCTTGGATTTGTGAAAAGAGCATTAAGATTATTACATGAATGGGGAATTTGTATTTATTTTGATAAACCAATTGAATTATCAAATATTGTTGTTTTGGATCCTCAACATTTCACAAAGAATATATTAGGAGATTTATTTAAAGCAGATGAATCATCAAGACAATTGAGATTAAATGGAACTATTGATTATTCTCAATTAAATACTATTTGGAATGGACCTACATATTTAATTGATACTTATTTATCATTATTGGAAAAATTTGAAGTTTGTTTTATTTTGGAAGATCAACAAAGTGGAAATGAAAATCAAAATCAAAATCAAATGAAACTTATTATTCCAAATTTACTTTTTGAAGATAAAAGAGGAATAATTGAAGAGAAATTGAAAAAGAAATGGCCAAAAACAATTCCATTGGAAACAATTGAAATTGAAAGAATATTTTCATTTAATCAAGTTCCAAGTGAAATGGTTTCAAGATTATTGGTTAGATTTCATGATAGAATAGTTGATAATATCATTTGGAGAAGAGGTGTATTATTAAAACATTCGAAGAATGAAAGTATTTTATGTTTATTGGAAGTTAAAATGTCAGAAAATTTATTTGAAATTAGGATTAGAGGAAAAGAAAGGAAAGAATGTTTAGAAATGATGAAATATATTTATGAAGAAGTTAGAATAGTGAGTGGAAATTATAAGGGAGTGAAATGGAAAGAATGTGTTAGATCTCCTCATTTTTCAAAAGGATTAATTGATTTGGATGATATTCTTGAAGATTGTAAATTGGAATTAAAAGATAGAAAATTAATATGTCCAATTACTCATTTTCCAATTTATGGTGAGGAATTGTTACTCAAAACTGGTTTACTTGACTTTTTAGATCCACAAGATAATTTTGGTATTTTCCTTCTTTTTTTATTTCATTTTTTCATTCTTTTCATCAATAACAACAAATCAATTAGGGAATGAATATTGGAAATACAGTTTCGAAAATCAAAATAAAGAAAGCCAAAAAATTGAATCAAATCCCCTCTTCGAAAACTTGAAAGTAGTCAATGAAGATGAATATCAAAAAGCTAAAATTCTGCTCCAATTATTTAGATTTGATGTTTCAAAAGTTGATAAAATCTTTGGAATTGAAAACAAGGAGTGGAAAAGATCATTTGAGGTTCGTGGACAACAAATCTATAGTCAACACAAAGATACTCCAAATTTATTTAAGAAAGAAAACTGGATTGAACAATCAGAATCAGAATTAAGAAGATCAATAATTCAAAAACTGGGCGATTATATTTCAAAATTTAGAGAATTTGGTTGGAATTATGGAAATAATGTAAATTTTGTTGAAACTTCAAAAAATATATTTACAATTTAAAATTTAAAACTGTAGTCATTTGTGATTCCAATGATTCAAGGAACAACAAAAGATGCTGCTTGGAGAATTTGTCCTTTTTTTTTTTTTTTTTCTTCAGAAATTTAGTTCAATTAACATTTGAAATTGATTAGGTCACAATGGATTTGGAACTGTTGGTGAAGTTGATGCAGGTTATTATGCTCAAGGTTTTTTTTTATTCAAAAGGAATCAATTTAGTGAGAATTTAGACAAGAATTCAAAAAAAATAAAAAGGAGTTTACACTACATCCAAAGCAGAATATGCAGAAAAGTATTGTCAACAGACTCTCAAAGTATTTGTAATTGGATTTGTGATTATTGGGAATCCATTTCCTGTGATTGAACATCCATTTAAAAGTCAAAAGAATTATAATGGCAAACCAATAAACACTGGCTATCAATCTCATTTCACTTTTGGTATATTTCTCTTTCTTTTCATTTTTTCATAACACCAATAAAAATAGTTGATGGTCGAGACACAACAAAAACAGCCTTTCCAATCACCAAAGTCGAACAACTAAATGAAGATTGGATTGCTGATGAATTGGTTGTTCATGAATCACAAATTTATCCATCTTACATCGTGTATACAAGCTGAAACTTTGAACCAAAATTCATTCCTGAGATGATGTATACTCACCGAAGCATTTGTAGATAGAATAAATGTTAAAATACGAGATTGATTTCAATTCTGAAATAAATCTGAAACACAAGACAATCAGTGAAATATAAACTTCTCAAGCAAAATCTAACAAAAATCTAACAAAAACCAATCATAAGATAATAGAATTCACATCCATTGAATAGAGAATCTTAAAGGTAAGAAAGCAATCAATTTGCAGTAATCACAAAGAACAGGACGTTGGGAAGGTCTGTTTCATTACTTATTGGAGGTTATTTATAAATTTATTAATTAAAAACATTTATAATTTGTCCCTCAACCAGCGGTAAACTGCAATTGCTATAACCTCTCTACCCACCCAACTTCATTCTACATCAACTCTATTTCTCTACAATTCTCAATTCTTACATCAAGTTGTAATTGTTAAAGAGTTAAATTTTGGATTATATTGAAGATTATGATAGATCTTATAATTAAAAAATTATTGATGAAAAATTATTTTTTTAATTTTTTTTTTTGTTTGAAGGATTCTTTCATCTTGTGAGTATTAAATATCATGCATAATCATTTTTGAATCATTAAGAAATCGTTAAAAATCATTAAAAACTATTGAAGACTATAGAAATTACTTCGAATGATTAAAAAATTGAATTAGAAATGAGTTAGAAATAGATTAGAAATGAATTTCAGTTAGTTAGTTAGAAAAGTTGGATTTATTGACTTTGAACCCTTCCAGCTTTGACCCAACCTCTTATTGATTTATGAGCTATACACCATCACTTATTTCATTCAAATAACTGAATTTCATATTGCATATTATATTTTTGAAAAATACTTATTCATATTTTAATAGTAATAGAAGGAACTTCAAGAAGTGATGGAAGAACCAGTTGTTGATCCTCCTAAAGAACCAGAAGAAGAGATTTCAGATGAATACTTACCACCAAATTGGAGGGTACGTTTTTGTTAGCTCTAAAAAGCTTTTGATTCATTTCATAATTTATTTTCAAAAATAATTAGGTTGTCAATGAATATGTTTCAGGTGCAGGAAAGTTTTATAGAAAGTAAAATTTTTGTTTATTTATTTCAGCTTGAATTGAATTAAATAAATATTGATTTGATTTTTTTATTCTAGTTTGAAAACTGGACAAAAATCATTGGTTCATCCTTATTTAAGAAGAGCTCAATCACTTATTCGTGGAACTCCAAATGTTTGTCTTTTATTCTTTTTGAAATAAAATAAAAATAAAAACAAAAAAATAATATAGATGCCAACAATAGAAAGAGAAACAATTCAAGCTGAGCATGAATTTGAACTTGGATTAGTTCCAGATGTTACTCAAGCTAGACTCTTAAGGATGTCAATTCCAACTGTTAATGAAATGCTGAGTTTTGGTCAAATAGATGATGAACCTTCGACAAGTAATCATAATAAATCATACCCAGAAAATGTTGAATCACAATTATCTCATCTCATGAATGAATTGGTTACTACGGAAAGAAAATACGTTGAGGATTTAGATATTCTAATTAAAGTTCGATTTTTTTTTTTTTTTTTTTTTTTTTTTTTTTTTTTTAAATTTAAAAAATTAACATTTTGTTAAAAAAAAATTCAATAGAAATATTTAGTTAGAATGACAAATTCAAGGAAAATAAGTAAAAAAGATTTGAGAGTTATCTTCATTAATATTGAATTTATAAAGGATTTTCATGTCAATTTACTTCAAGCATTAGAAAAAGTTATTTCAATTGAAGGATCTCTTCATATGAAAGTGATATCTGTTGGAAATTTATTCGATGGAGTGGTTCATTTTTTTTTTTTTTTTTTTTTTTTTTTTTTTTTCTTTTTTTTTTTTTTTTTTTTTTTTTTTTTTTTGATTCCATTTTCTTCTTCTTTTTTTAAAACAATGAAAATTAACCTTACCATAATAATAAAAAAAGAAAAATCATTTTAATTTATACCTTCGTTATGGTTCAAGTCAAGCATATTCATGTGAAAGACTCTCTCAATTAAGAACATATATTGAAATTGAAAATTTATTACAGGTTGGAAACAAAAAAATCTGAAAAATAAAGCATCACTCAATATCATCTAATCTAATAAAATCATAGGAATGTAATTTATCTTCAACTCAAGTATTTGATTTAAACGATTTATTAAACAGACCAATTCAAAGACTTTTAAAATATCCCCTTTTATTTTCGGTGAGATCCCCTTCTTTTTTCATGAAAAATTTCTAACCTTTAAAAAAAATTAGAACATAACAAAACTTTTAAGTGATGGACCAGAATTTGAAACTTGGCAAAAGAACTTTCAATTTATGAGTCGTCTTGCTTCGGATATCAATGAAAGAAAAAGAATGACTGAAAATCAAACCCTTGAAAACTCGAAATTTGTGTCATCAATTCAAAAATTAGATGTAAATTTACTTTCTATTCTTTTCTATTCTTTTCTATTCTTTTTTTTTTTTTAACTTTTCATGAACATTTCTGTTCTTCCTTCCTTTCTTTAGCCCAATATTGTCCCAGATCTCGGAAAATTATTGCTCCATGCTGAGATGTATGTTAAAAAAGAAAAAGGTATGTTTTTGAAAGCACAAAAAATAAATTCACAAACTAATAGCAATTCAATTTTTAGAAGAAGATGAAGAGAATGAATTAGCTCAAATTGTGCAATCTGGTAAACCAAAATCTCTTTGATTTCGTTTTGTTTCTTGTAAATAATGGTGAATGAAAATTCATTAAATTTAGGGTTTTTTAAACGTCATGTACTCTTATTTGAAACAACAATTATTATCTGTAATACAGATGGTTCAAAACTGACACTTAATGAATCTCATTTACTTTCAAATGTACTCCTTCACTTTGAAGAAGAAGGAGACGAAAATGATGAAGAAGAACGAGATGATAAAATTGGTTTGTTTCATTTTCTTTAATTTTTTTTTCTTTTTTTTTTTTCTTTAATTTTTTTTGTTTTGTTTTCTTTCTAATAATTTGTTTCACAGCAAGGACTTGGATTATGAGTGTTGGAGAAAATAAAGATACAATAACTTTTAGATTTAGGAATTCAACAATTGAAGATAGGGATAGATGGTTTGAGACAGCATTTGCTTTAAATAGGAGATTAAGACCACTTGTATTTAAGAAGAAAAGTTACAAACAATTATTGGCCTTATTATTTAATGATTTTGGGATTTTAGCTGAGCTTTTGATTAAAATTAATAAAGGAATGGTAAGCTTTTTCTTATTTATTTTTTTTTCTTCTATTAACTATAACTAAAATAAATTTAAAATTTTAGCTTCGAGCCCAAGTCAACTCAGTTTTAGATTTAATTGTATTTTCATTACTTCATTCATTAGCTTCAGAAAAGCATGTGGAATATTTTGTATTAAATTTTATTAAAGCTGTTATCACTGGTGAGGAATTTTTCCTACTATTATTTCTTTTTCCTTCAACTAACTTATTTTAAACAAATTTTATAGCGGAATTAGGGATTATTACAAATCTTGATGAATTCTTAATGGGAGATAGTTTAAGTTTAAAATTAATCAGTTCTTATCTTCAAAAAAAGGAATTAGCTGATTATTCAAAAAATCTTGTGGGTCCCATTTTAGCACCATTCCTCGAAGTTGAATATTCTAAAGATGAAAGTTCTCCAGACCTATCAACAGTTTCTTTCTTTCTTTCTTTCTTTTTGACAAAATTTCCTTTTTTTTTATTATTTTTTAATCTATATACTTCTTAGGAACGTAAAAGCTCTAATGAATTTGTCCCAATAATGTCAAGATTTAGTTCACAATTAAGTTTGACAAGTATTTCATCAACAGATTTTGATGGTTAAACCTTTATATTAGTTTTTTTGTTATTTTCAAAACAATTGAAAAATTTTTTCTTGAAAAAATTTTTTTCATCAATAGATAAAAAGGATGCTCCTAAAAAAAGAACTCCAAGTTTTCATGATAGTGATTCAAAATCTTTAAATACAGAAAAGAAAAAATATGGATTTTTAACACTTAGAAAAGGTTTAAAAAAGGATCGTAGTAGTGTTGATATTGGAGAATGTATGAAATTCATTTTTTTTTTTTTTTTTCATTTTTGTTCTCATTCCTTTTCCTCATTTATTCCAAAATAAATAAAAAAAATCATTCATAATTTAGTATCTAAATCTGCAGAAACTTTGGAAGATATCCCATTGAATCCAAAAAAACTTCAAGAATTTGTTGACAAGTTTTTATCTGCAATTCTTGCTTCCGTAAAAGATCTTCCTTATGGTCTCAAATATATTTCATCTTGTTTAAAATCATCAATTTCAAAGAAATATCCAAACTCTGTATTTTCTTTTTTTTTCTTTTTCTTTTTTTATCTTTATTTTATAATTCTTTTGAAAAAATAAAATAAAATAATCTAGAATGATTATTTAAGGATGATAGGACAAGTTATATTTTATCGATTTATCAATCCTTTAATTTTATCTCCAGAAAAATACTTTCCAAATTTTGAAAATATTGGTCTTCAACAAAAAATTCATCTGATTAGAATATCTAAGGTTAATTTTTTTCTTTTTTTAAAAAAATATAAAAAATATAAATCCAAATAAAAATTTGATTTTAGATTTTACAAAAAGTTTCTTTGGACTCAAAATTTGAAAGTACAGAAAGTCTTGCTATTTTTAATCCAAATTTTGAAGGATGGAATAAAAAAATGACTCAATTTTGTGAAGAATCAACTAAAGTGGTTTCATTAAAGAAACAATTTGGATCAACAGCAAGAGCTAAACTTAAAATCAAACCCTCTGTTCTTTATGAATTACAAAGTTTACTTGTTGAATACATGTGTGATGTGAGTCAAGTTCCAACCGCAACTAACAAATCAAATGAAAAATCAAAAAGTAGCAAGTTAAAAAAAGAAAAGGTTGAAAAGGCTCCTGAAATTACACTTTTGATCAATGTTCTTTGTAGCTTAGGTTCACCTCCAGAAAATACTTTTGAAGAAAAAACTGAAAGTTTTTATGTTACATAGTTTTCAAATTTGTATCTGTTAGAAAATAAAAATCAAAAAATTATCCAAAATTTTTCTTTGAATGGCTCTCCTTATTTTACAATTAGTTTTATTTCTCCATTTATTGTTGTTACATCCTTAATCAAAAAAAAGATCTGCTAATATCAACTGAAATGAAAGCAGTTCTGCATATAATTCTTTTCTGATTTGAGTTGTATCTATCTTGGTTTTAATTGATTCTGAAAATAGAACATTCTCTATTTCATTTGAGTCAATTTTTTTGAGGATTTCGTGGAGTTCACTTAATGTTAGATCTTCAAAAGTAGATTGAATGGAAAGAGTCTCCTTGATTCTTTCATTTTCCTCTTTACTTGAAATATTTTGTTTGAACAAAGTAAGTAATTCTAATTCATTTTCATTTAACTGTAAACTATAAACATGTGAACATTGAGATAGAGCTTCTTTGATTCCTTTTTCATCGACATCTTCTAACTCTTCATATTCTGATGAATTGTCAATAAAATTGAAAAGGGCTATTGATTAGAAAAAAAAAAAAAAAAATTGTTATAGGTAATAAAAGTTAAAAGTTGAAAGGAAATTGATATTTCATTCAACCAAATTTTGATACTTTACATCTTTTAGCATCTTTACTTTTGTTCAATTATTTTCTTTTTTTTAAAAAAACAAGAGATATCAACATCAAACAATCAAATCAACCAATCCATTTGCCAAAGTTCATCAAAAGAAAAGAAAATTCTAACAAACCATGATATTCAATTCAAAAAAATCAAAAAATAAAAAATAAAAGAAAATTCAAGTTTCAAGGTATCAAGGTCTTAAATTAAGACTCAAACAAAGAAATCAATTTGATTCAATTGAGAAGTTGAAAAAGATAATTAATTGAACCTTTGTTGATTTTCTTTTTGAGCAAAGCAATTTCCGCCATTGTTATTTATTTTTTTTTTGTTATTTATTTTTTTTTCTAATTAATCACTTTCCAATAATTAATTGCTCCTTCTTACCTCCTTTACAACATTCAATCATATTTATTTTCAATATCATTCATAAAAAACACTCTTCAAACAATAAAAACATACATCTACATTCATTCATTCAAACAATACAAATTGCAAAAAATTCCAAAAAATTTGATATATCCAACTCCAAGAATGCAAAAGTTTTATTTAAAAAAATGGGATCAAAGAAAATATACATAGATCCCAGTTTTTTAATAGAGAATAACTTGATTCAAGAGCTTTAAATGAGAATAAAAGTTGTATTTTGATCATCTTTGTTTCATAAGCTTTCGAATGATATATGAATTGTTTGTTTTTTTGAAGTAAAATAAGCTTTTGCAGTCACAGCTTACAAAAAAAACGTGAAAAAAATATTAAAAAAATTGAATTTTTCTTATATAAATCGATCTATTAAAATATGAAACTGAATAAGAAAGAATAACTGATTCATTAGTTTAAATGCTATGAATTGAAGTATATGTATGAAACACTAATTATTGTTATTTGTTGAAATAGAGTTTCTGTGAAAAAGGAATTGCTTCTTCTTTGAAGTTGACTTGAAACGTTGACCCTTTCTGTTTGTTCCAAAGGTTTATTTCTTTCTTTTATATTAAATACTTTCTTTTAATTTATTCACTTTCCTTAATTCTTTACCTTTTGATATCTATTTGGATTCTTTTCAATTTTAAAGTAAAGGTTATTGACCTTCCTTTTAATTATTTACATTCATTTGACTTGGCATGTATGTTGATGTTAAAGTCGATGTTGAGAAATAGATGTTTGTTTGGACATCTATGACCTTTAATTATTTCCTTTCTTACTAACTAATGAATTATTTTTTTTGTTGGTTGTAGATTGTTTAATTTTTTGATTGTTGTTCAATCTTCTTCTTACTTATTTAGAATTTTGACTGATTTTGTGATTTAAATCATTAAAGGAAACTTTGTTTTATTTTTTCTTTTCATTAAAATCAATAAAATAATAATTAAGGTAACAGTCATGAATGGTCCAGAAAAAAAGAAACCAAGAAAATTGGTGTATGAAATTAATTACTTTTATTTTTTATTTTTTTTTTTTTTTTTGATGTCACTTTTATTCCAATTAATATCAAAAAAAAAAGTAATAGAGATCAAAAAGTTGGAAATGAAGTTATCATCTTTCCATTACTTTTTGCATCTGGAATGTTGATATTAGTTGGTGAATATGAAGGATCAATTGGAGGTGCTCTTCAACAAATTTTTGGAGGAATTGTGATTACTTATTTTCAAGATTTTTTATTTTTCAAATACTTTAAAATTAAATTCAAGGAGATTTATATTATGTTATCTCAAACAGAAGTTTTTAAATATATTGGAAATATTCCTTATACTGAACAATCTTTATGGGAGATCAGTTTATGTGTAATTGGTTTAATCGTAGTTGGTGCTTGTGTTCCTATTATTCATGGATTTGGGAGAAAGAGAGAAGGATTTAGATTTTATCAACCTTTTTCTGGAGGAAAGAGATATATTATGTTACAAATTTTGACTTGGACTATTTATGGATATGCCATTTTATTTGCAGGAACTGCAACATTAAAAACATTTAATCATTTTAGTGGCAATCCAAATTATTTTGATACATTAGATCAAAAACTTGAAGATAAAATCTTTCAAATCAAAGAATTACCAACGAGTATTGGAAAAAGTTTCAAACAACCTATTTATACCCTTTTCTTGTGGATTGTCTCTGTTTTTTTCTCATCCCATTCCTTATCTTCTACTCTTTTACTTCAAGTTGCGCATTTATTAAATTTCTTTGCTTCTATTGCTGCTTACTTTTCTCATAAACACTTTGATCAAAAACAAACGAAACATCATTTTTGGTTTGATTTATCTGTTATGATGTTACTTGTTTCTGGTGTTCCTATGTCACTCTTAATTACAAACCATGTTGGTTTTCTTCTTCACCCTTCAATTAGACTCTTGGCAACTTTAACTCTTTTTGCTGCTGCACCTTTGACACATTTAATGGCTGTTCGATTTGGACATCCCTTTGCTGCTGATATTGATTCCTCCCAATCTTTAGATTCCTTCTTTTCATCACCTCCCGACTCAACTATAAAATTAACACTTTTATCAGATAGAAATCAAAAACCTCAAAATGGATCACAAAATGGTGCACAAAATAAAAAGAGAACCAAAAAGAAACCAAACCTTAATGAACCACAACCAAAATTAAATAAGAGACAAAAAAAGGATGAGAAAATCAAACCCAATAATAGTAATAGTTCAAAGTATAAACTCTGGCAACCATTTTTAGGTGGAGAAGCTTTTGTTTTTCTTCAAATGTTAGGATGGGCTCTCTACTCAATTGCACTTTTAACATTTCTTTCATTTATTTTCACTGAAGTCGTTGGACCAGTTTATCATGTTCTCTTAGGAACAACTGGATTTATTGCTCAACTTTGTGTCTTAATTTCTTTATACTTTTTTGAAAGGCATTATAATTGGCAACATTTTACAAAATGGACATCTCAAACTTTATATGAAACTTGGTTAGATTTAATTTCCCTTCTTGTTGCTGGATTTTTCTATCAGATTCCTTTGATTTGTTTCTCTTGGATGGCCTCCCTTTTCTTTTTCTTTTCATTTAGAATTGCTTGTTTACTTTTAACTGTCTTCCTTACTCTTTATATGCTTTCTTATAATCCAAAAGATCAAGAAAATGGAAGTAAAAAATGGAATTGGTTTATAAATCAAAAGTGGTTTTGGGATTCAATGTGTCGATACTTTTCAGCAAGATTAATTTTAGATGCTCCTAAAAGTGAAATTAAACTCAATGATTTTCTTTCTAAAGATAAAACTTATTTATATGGATTTCATCCTCATGGAATTTATCCAGTTACTTGTGTTTGGCTTACTCTTTCAACCCTTTGGAAAAAAGCTTTACCAGGTTTTTTTTTTTTTTTTTTGAAATTAATTATTAATTTTTCTTCTTAATTTTAGGAATTGAATTATCTGTTTGTGGTGCAAGTATTTTATTGAAAACGCCAATTGTTCGAAACATTTTTATGTGGGCAGGTAATTACTTTTATTTTTTCATTTTATTTTTGATTTCTTTTTTTCTGAAAATTATTAATACTACAAATTTGTAGGAGGAAGAGAAGTTACTAGAAAAGCTATTTATGATGCATTATCGAATAGAATCTCTGTTTTATTAATACCTGGTGAATTTTTAATTTCCTTCATTTATTCATATTTCATTCTTTTATTCTCTTTTTTTATGACAAAGTTTAGTTTTTTCTTTACTCATTTCTCTTTTTTTTCATAAAGGTGGACAAAAAGAAATGAGATATTCAGTACCTAATAGAAAAAAATTTGTTATTGTTACTTCACATACAGGATTTGTTAGAATTAGTCTTTCATTTGGAGTCTCACTTGTGCCAATATTTTCATTTGGAGAAGACAACATTTTACAAAACATTAATTTACCTTCAATTCAAGAAATCACTTATAAAATTTTAGGATTTGGATTCCCTCATTTTCCATATGGAAGATGGTACTCTGCAATTCCTAATGCTACAAAAATTACTGTTGTTGTTGGAAAACCAATTGAAGTTCCTTTAATAGGAACACCTACAGATGAAGAAGTGAAATATTATCACAAATTGTACTTTGATAATCTACGAGAGTTATTTGAAAAATATAAAAAGGAAGCTGGATTTGAGGATAGTGAACTGGTTTATATTTAGAGTGTAAAATATTTATTTTTTAGAATTAAATTTCAAGAAAGATTTTTTTAAAAACAATTTTTGATCTTTGTTTGTTTCTTTCTTTGTTTGATTGATTAAAAGATTTGTTATGGAAAGGAAGAAAAGCAAAAAGAAAAAAAGAATCTAACTAAAAACATTTTTAATGAATTCCTCTAAGTCTTTGATAATTATAATATCCAGCAACAATTGCAATAATAGAGACTAATCCAGGAACAGGTTTTTGAGTTTTAAGGAATTTTCTTCCCATGACTCCTAATAATACTAACGAGCATCCTTTTGTTTTTGTGAATTCATAGATTAATATAAAATCAATTAATGGATCAATGTTTTTCTTACCAGCTCCTAATAGATATGCATTTGGTTGTCCTTGGGCTCCAAGATATCTATTTATTTATTTATTTACAATCAGAGATTGATTACAAAAGCAATCGAAACAAAAATTGGGGAAAAAAATTCATTCAGAACAACTTTTAAAAAGATCTTTTAAAGAATTAAAAAAATAATTATGCAAAGAAAAAATTGAAGAAATAAGAACCAAACAGATAATAAAATTGATATTCAAGAATAAAGAATAAGAATATAATAAAATCAAGAATTAAAATTGAAATTCAAACCCAGAAACAACAAATAGAGTTCCGAAAGTTAATCCAGCAGCAAGAGAAGGGACGCTTTTAGACTTCACATAGCCCATCAATCCTCCACTTGCAACTAATAAACCAACAAGATAATTAAATTCAATTGACATCTTACCCTATTGTAATATTTTATTGAATTGTTTAAGTTGAGGTTTTGTTATTCAATAATGAATTCAAGTCGTATGCTGATAAGAATGTTTTTTTGGGGAGGCAATCGATGTTCTTTTTCTCTTCTCAAATCAACTTATTTTGATGTGAGATTTTTATTTTACCTATTCTTGAAAGATTTTGGTTTCAACATCAATTCAATTTGTAATCAATTCAATTACATTCTTCTGATACAAAACAATTTCATTTTCATTTTTTTTCTAGTGTTTAGAATTCACTTCAATATTTGGGATTTATTTTTTTTTGAAATTGAAATCTTTGTAGATTATAGAAATTGAGATTTGAAATGTTAATAGTTCTAATCCAAACAATATATTACACTTGAGGTTTGGTTATCTTTCTTCTCAAGGAGAAATTAGTTGAAGAAAGGAAAATGAAAGGAAAAATGAAAGGGAAAATAAGTGAAGAAAGGAAAAGGAAGTTTCGTTTTTTTCAAAAAATAAAATTTTACTACTACAGAGAAATTTTGTTTTAGTTCAACTAAAAACTTCCACCTGAAGAAGCTGCAAAAGAAGTGGAAAGGTATTTCTTTGGAGGATTTGATGGGGAATATAAACTCGTTTTTAAATTATCATTTCTTGTTCCTGGAGAAGAGGATTTTTCTTCATCTGAATCATAACGAGTAGGATCATCGAAAAAAGAAGCTGGTTGACGAAGATCATCATTATCAACCTTTTATTATTATTATTATGGATTGGTGAATGAATAAAAAGAAACCAACAATAAAAATAAGTAAAACTAAATAATCATAAATACCTTATTAATCGAAGTATAAAAAACTGGAGGTAATAAATGGCGTGTTTTTCCTTTTGATGATGGAATCCTTCTAAAGAATACTAAAATTGCAAATGTAGGAAGAATTTCTGAAATAAAAAGTGATAAGAAACGAAATAAGGGTTGTTCTCCAAAAAAAGCCGTATGACGAAGAGCCTCAAAAGCAATTACAAGACAATATACAGTTCGACATAAAAAGACAGCAAGGAGTAGCATGATTAAAATAGAAACACCCGGAACACCAGCTCCTTGCGAATTAAAAGGTACATATCGAATTGAAGGATTTTGAAGGAGTCGATAAAGCCGGAATCCATAATAACTAAAAAGAATGACAAGAAGAAGGAAGACAAGTCCTGGGATCATATATCTAACAAAAGCTGTTCCTTTACGATCAAATTGAATTGTATCCACACAAATTAATATAATTGCAATGAGGACGATGAGAAAAAAAATGGCATTTGAAATCATCCAAGCTAAAAAGTATTTTCTTTTGTATTTTTCATCCCAGAGATTTTTTGTTTCGGGGTTCAATTTATATGTGACTCTGCAAATGAATAAAACTAACAAAGTATAAGTTGCAAATTGAATACAAAGGGGAAGCCATAAGAGAGGATAATATACATATTTTGGAATTGAGTGATCATGAGTGACATTTGAGTCATCATTTTGAATTAGATTGAGATCTGGCGTTGAAGTTGGTTGTTGGTCATAATTATCAGATCCATCCAGAGGGAGTAAGAGTGAAAATAGAATTATCCTCAGTAACATCCATACGAAACAAAATAGTAAAAACACAGAATGAAATGAAAGAAGTTGGTGCTTATTAAAAAAGATACGACCAAACTGGAACAAAGAGAATATTCCTACAATTGTATAAAGAATTAATAAAACAAGATTTAAGTAATCCATTGGTTCCTCAAGTGCCATCTTTTAATAAGTTTTGACTTTCAGAATCTTGGAAATCTTGGGAATCGTGAATCGTGAACTTGAACTCGAGATTTGAGTTTCTTGATTTCTTTTCTTTTGTTGAATTTAATGTAAAAGTTCTATTTGATGAATTTGATTTTTGAAAGCTTTCTAATAATATAATATCCTTCTATCTCTCTTTATTTGAATTATTGAGTATTTTTATGACTTCTTTATTATTCCCGAAGCTGCTAAAAAGTTCTTATTATTCTTTTCCAATATATATTTTCAAGAAATTAATCAAAAACTAAAAACTAAAAACTAAAATCCTATATTACTAAAAGAAAAAAATACAACGATTAATTATTAAACAGTTAAGAATATGAAACAATTAAAAAACTTACCAACAAATATATAATCCTTATAATAATTCAAAAAAACAATAATTACAATTAGGAACTTCAGAATGACTTGGTCTCCTCAGTGATTCCCTTTTTTTTATTGGCTTTTTTTAAAAAAAAATATTATCATAAACACAAAATATCAAATATATAAAATAGAATTAAGAATTATTGTATTTTATAAGTTGGGAATGAAGAAGATATATGATTTAAAAGTGAGATATATTGAAGATTGAAGATGATAAATGGATGGATTTTGTAATACAAAAAGTGAAAAAAAAATACAAAAGGGAATAAGTGGATTAAGATTTTATAATTGATTTGTTCACTTTTGGAAACCAAAAATGATTTTTTTTTTTTTTTTTTTTTTTTTTTTTTTTTTTTTTTTTTTT
>Ga0209960_1002166_pt1 | contig 20725 bp, 24 predicted proteins | sample ThiBiot_500_plan_2_FD_183947 | JGI IMG/M metagenome (GOLD analysis project Ga0209960, IMG submission 183947) | Wastewater bioreactor microbial communities from Cape Town, South Africa - Thiocy_expt_500_plan (SPAdes) | ecosystem: Engineered > Bioreactor > Thiocyanate-remediating >...
AAAAAAAAATGAAAAAAAAAAAAAAAAAAACTTTTCACAAATGAACAATGCATATTGAAATGCTTTTGCATCTAATGATACTTCAGCAATTTTATCAAATAGAGTTAATAGTTGTTCATCTGAAGGTCTATCCTCTTCTGATCCTAAACTAAGTAACATTTCTGAATATTCTTCTGCCATTTCGGTTGGTGTACCTAAAAACTTCCAAAATGTCAAAAGTTCATATCTTCTTTCTTTTCCTGATATCTTCAAAAAGAACTTTGATTTTTTTTTTTTTTTTTTTTTGATAAGCATAATTCTGGAATAGAAATAAAAGTAATTAAAACTTACTTGATAATCTAATAGTAAATCTTTAAGCCATAAGTTATCTCCACTTTTATAAATAGCATAAGGAAATTCTTGAATAATTCGATCATCAATGTGACCTAAAAGTATGAAAATGGATTATATATATAAACAAAAAACAAAACAAAAGGTAACCATTTACTTTCTGTAATTCAAGAAGTTTTTCAAAAAAATTAGCAATTTTTCTAGCACATGTTTCAGATGTCTTTGTTTGTCCAAGAAAAATTTTTTCTATCACCTAAATTATAATTTATAATTGATATTTCCAATTTCTTATTACTGAGTTTAAGAGTTAAGATATCTTACAAATTGAATTTGTTCATGTGCACAAACATATAATCCACAATAAGAATTGAATAAATGTTTCATGTTTCCCCAAACTTTTTCGAATTCCGTAGCATTACAAATCTGAGATTTATTATTTATTATTTACTATTATTTCCATATCTTAATTTAATTTCTTTTCCAATATACCTTTTCCATTTGCAAAATACCTAATAATTCTCTTTGACTAAATCCATGTCTTGATAATGCAATTCTTCTAAGAATTCCTTCAACTATTTGTGGTGAGTTATATTCTTCAAGTCGTTTAATAATACTAATATATGAATGTTATTTTATGAATATTTTCCAATTTATCTGAATACTATTGGATTAAATAATTACCTTAAAAATAATGAAGTAAAATCTTCACACATTAAATGTCTTTCTAAAATCGAATCAATTTGCTCTTGTGGTATCGAACAGATATCAGTTGTACATATTGAAAGAAATAGGGGATCCTCAGTAACAGTTGAAGTTAATACAAGACGAAGTTGTTCCTTAATTTTAATTTTAATTTTAATTTTGGAAAAAAAAAATTAAAAAAAAAAAATTAAAAAAGAATTAAGAACTTTAGATAATGTTTTGCCTTTATCAGAAAGAATCCTTCCAATCAATTTTGCTTTCTCAGGAAGACTTAAGGGTGTCATCTGAATTTTTATTTTATTTTTTTTATTTTTGATATATTTTGATTCACCTTATTTTCTAATTTTATTCTAAACTACCTCGAATTTTTCCCAACAATGTTTTTTAATTAATTTTTCAATTGCACCAGTTGGAGATGAAGTTAATATTACTCTAGTATTTGTCGGGAATGAAACTGGTAACCACTTTAAAAATCTATTTTTTTTTTTTTTTTTCATGAATTCAATCAAAATTTGAAAATAAAAAAATAAAAAAATGATAAGGTCTAACCCTGATGTATTTCCAGCCATTAAACTATCAAATCCATCTAATACAATATACACTGGTTTCATGGCTATTAATTTTTTTTGATGAATCATTTTTTTCGTTTTGGTTTCATTTATATTTCCACGAAGTAATTTTTTATTTATTTATTAGAAACTAACCTGCAACATTTGCAATTAAATCTGGAAGTAATAATGATAACTCTTCAAGTTCAGTTGGTAGATGATCTGAATCCTATTCAAAAATCATATTTACTTGAAATAAAGATCATCAATCAAAAAAATAAGAAGATAAGAAAATAATAAACAAACCCATCCAAACTCTTTTTGTAATGAAGCAATAAGTCTTCTCAAAGCTCTACCAGGGTCTTGTGTTGCAGAACATAGTGTTGCAGAATGAAGAAATACAAAACTATTAGCAGGGACTTCTTTACTTCTCAAATAATGAGCAACAAGTGCGGACTTCCCAGAGCCTGATTTTCCCAAGATCACCAAAGGAGGAGCGGGTACTTTATGAGCTTGTTCAAAATAAGAGCTGATATCTTTTAAAAGGTCATCTAACATATTATAATTTATTAAGAATTTGAGTTGATATCTTATTTTTTAAAAAAAATCAGGAAATTGGGTTGTTCTAAATCATTACCTCCCCTTATGTAAGACACTGAAGAGAGAGATGCAAAGTCTTCATGTTGTTTGTTATCAATCTCCATTTCTTTTTTTGTTTGAATAGATTAAAAAGAAGAAGAAGGTAGTTGTACAATAGGTTATGTGCGTGTGGATGTGGTGGTGTGTGTGTTGTATGTGTGAGATGGGTATCGAATCGAATGCAATTGCGGGTGAATGTAACAAAAGGTGGGAAATAATTAATTAATTTGTAATCAATCAATGATTTATTTTTTGTTCAGTTTCAACCGAATCACAAATAACAAAAATTGGGGAAACAATCAAACAAAACAAAACAAAAACATTCAATCAAAACCCTAAACCATCACTCATTCCCTTCAAGTTATGGTTATATAACAGAGAGTATTTTATTTAGGATGTTAACTTTATCAAAGGAATCGGAAATGTTCTTAAACCTTATTTTTCAATGTGGACACTATGGTCTAAAATTTGATGAATTTTGTTGAAACTTTATTGAAAATTCGAATCTTCAACAAACAATCAAAATCTCACCCAATTCAAAGTTAGAAGTTATCAAAGGAATAGGAATTAGAATATAATGTTATCAAACCCTTCTTCAACGCCTACAAAAGTCTGAAAATTTGAATTTTCAAGCAAGTAAACAATTCTCAACAAAGTTTCAAACCAAACATCACTCATTCAACTCAAGCTAGAAGTTATCAAAGTTATCAAAGGAATAAGCAATCAAAGGAATTAGAAATGCTATCAAACCCTTATTTTCAATGTCCCAAAAAGAATTTAGTTGAAAATTGGAATCTTCAACAATCAATCAAACTAAACCAACCAACCCATCATTCATTCATTCAAGTTAACATTGGATAGAAATGCTATTAAAGGCAATGGTTGGATTGAAAACAAAAACTTAGAATAAATGAGTGAAGAGGATCAACAAAATGTTAATACTCAAATTGATTCTCAAAATTGATGGCGAAGTACATTAGACAAAGGAAAGGAAAGAGTTATTTATTAGAACTTTGCGACACTTAACTGTAAATCTAAAAAGATATTGATAAAGAGGACACAAACAATTATTTTTCTTAATATTTTGAATACAATTTTGAGAAGGCAATCAGACAAGCAATCCCAACTAGTCCAAAAACAGGTTCCCAAGCAAGAAGAACAATGGTTTTCAAAAAACAGGCAGCCACACAAATAATCCCAATTGCTCCAAAAACAGGTTCCCTAAGAAGCTCCATTAGGTCTCTCATCTATTCGAGATAATAATCAAAAAAAAAAATGAGATTAACAAATTTGTTGGATATATTGATAGTTGAATCATAAAAATAAAAAAATACAAGATCATCGTTGTTGTTGTTTGGGTTTCTATTTCTTCCTAAAAGTCGTAGAAAAAAAGTTACTAAATAAAATAAAATAAAATAAAGGAAAGTTGCAAGAAAACTACAAAAAAAGAAAAAGAAAATTACTTCTCAATTCAGCTTTTCTTTTGTGTAATGTACCAAGTTTGTCTTGAACTTTTTTATCAATTTTTTGGAGAATTTGATATTTTAAATATTCGAAAAAGTTGATTTGAATATTGACATCTCGAAGTTCCCTTTCAAGTCTTCTTTGTTCATCCATTGTCTTGAAAGAAAAAAAATAAAAGCTCAGAAAAAGAAAAAAATAATGAACTAAGAAGAAAAAAAAAAAAAAAAAAAAAAAAAAAATAAAAAAAAAAAAAAAAAAAAAAAAAAAAAAAAAAAAAAAAAAAAAAAAGGAAACAATTCAAAAAAAAACACCTGTCATCGTTTTTTTCTTTGGGCCAAATTCACTCACTTTTCACATGAAGACTCAAAAGATATAAAAGATAGATCAAAAAGTAATCCTTTAAAAATAAGAGTCGAAAAGAAAAGTTGAATTGAGGAGTATTGAATTATTTATTAGAACTTTATGTTTCTCTTTTTATTAAGAGAATTATCATTAAGAGAATTATCATTATCAGAAGAAAGATAATCAGCCAACTAACCATCCAAATAAACCCAACTGTTACGGAAACAGGTTCCTGAAGATGATCCATTAGGTCTCTTAACTATTCCAGATAAAAAATGAGATTAACAAATATTGATAGTTGAATCATTAAAAGCATACAAAATCGCCATTGGAGTTGGATTGGCTCCTATGTCTTCCTAAGAGCGGTAGAAAAAAAGGTTATTAAATAAAAGAAAGAAAGAAAGTAGCAAGAAAACAACAAAAAGAAAAAAATAAATAAAAAGAAAATTCATTACTCCTCAATTCAGCTTTTCTTTTGTATAATGTACCAAGCTCATCTTGAACTTTGTTATCAATATATCGGATAACTAGATATTTCAATTGTTCGAAAAAATCAATTTGAGTATTGACAACTCGTTGTTCCACTTCAAGTCTTCTTTGCTTATTCATTGTCTAGAAAGAAAAAAATGGTGAGATAAGAAAGAAAAAAAAAAAAAAAAGAAAAAAGGGAAAAAGGAAAAACACTTGTCATTGTTTTTTTCTTTCTTGGTGACTAATCCACCTATCTTCTACATTGGTTCAACTAAACACGAACAAAAAGAAAGATGGTTAGGTCATAAACGTTTCGACCTAGAGATAACAAACTTTATTCGTTTATCAATCGACATGGCATTAAAATTTCTCCATTAAGTTAGTTGAAATACACACAGAGAGGGAGAAACGGTTAATCCAAGAATTAAAGCCCACCTTGAACACAAATGATCCAAACTAAGGATAGAAGAATGAGATATTGCCAAGAGAATAAGGCAAAAAGTCAGCAAGAAAGAAGCTCGGCAATCCTTTTTAAACAAAGACCTCAACGCACAAATTCTAGCAAATCAGAAATATTTGAAACATGGTATCAAATTACTTGTCCAAACAAAGAAACAAAATCAAAGAATTGATTTGCGAAAACTGTAATAAGACCACAGAGGTCATAGATAAAAAATCCAAGAGCTTTTAAAAAAAAAGGATAGGGTCTTGACTCCTGTCCTCAAGGGGAATTATTTATAATTATTGACATCTAGCAACCGGGAGAAAATCAAAAAAGAGATTGAAGATTTTTGAATCCTCAGAGGTTGATCCAACTGAATTTTGTGACATGATAGAGCAAGCGTTACAAGAGAAGAGGTATTTCATTTAGTTAGGTATTCCAATAATGCTACAAATTTGTTTGTCTAGAATTTCAATCTCAACCTCAAAAACGTGAATCCTTCAAGAAACTACAGATATTCTAATGTCCCTTTCAAAATCTTCAAAAAAAAAAATATAAAATAGCTGTAAATAATTATAATTTGAATCTTCCTCCTCAACTTCACACGGAATAGTTGTGCTTTTGATTCATTTACAGAAGCTGTTGTGCCTCAAATGTATAAGCTCAACACACCGCTTGATGATGCTCCAAACTGGATTATATTGTAAAATAATTTCAATAATTTCACCACTTTTTATGAGTGTCTAGAAAAAGATCATCTTGAATGAAAATTCAAAGCACGCGAACAAAGTTTTGCTTAAAAAACTGATCCTATGATTAAGTATCAAACATATCTACACATTACGTTGACTTGATGGCAGCTGGCACTGAGATGTCTACTCCAGATCGAAAGAATGCTCAAGAAAAATTTCGCACTTATGTAATGGATTCGCTGCACTTACAAAAAAAGATCCCCACGAGCAATTCATGGAATTACTAATTGCAGATTTTTTCTTTTTTATTTCGTTTCTAAATGGAAGGAAAAAAAAAAAAAAAGTTTGAACCTTGCAAGTAACTATTGACAAGGGTGGGTCTGAGAAAAATCGATGAATTTGCGGATAATTCCTTGCATCCACTGATGACTCCAACTCGATTCATTCCTTGTGTATTGCATGGCTTCGCAAGACAAGGGGAAAAATTAATCCATTTAGAAGGATGACCAAGCGACAAGGTCTTCTGTTAGAACATCGAATATTTCCGACAACAAGTCTGATGCTCAGAAATTGATTCAAAACATCCAAAACACTTCCCTTTAACTTTGAGAGTCCAAGCTGGAGAATTCAACTCTAAATATAAATGTTGAGGGGAAGGAGAACTCAAGCTGATCCACTTTTCATTTTTTTTTTTTTTTTTGAAAAAAAAAAATTCACTAATAATGTGAACTCAAAATTGGACTTCATGGGAGCCTTGAAATATAAGAAATATAAGAGAATCTGTCTTCCAATTTGAATGTTTCTTATTTATTCTCTTGAGATTTTGTGCAAAAAGAAGCTTTCATTCAAAACTTTCTATTATTGAATCATGATTTAACCATCTAATAATCATTCATTCATCATCAAAGTGAACATCAAAAGAAGAGGAAAAAAGGAAAAAAGAAAAAAAAAAACATGGTGGACAAATAGAAAAAAAAAATGAAGTCGCTTGTTAAAGGTTTGCTGCTGCTCCTCTTCTTCTTCTCTTTCAATATTCAACACATTAACACTTTCAACATTCTATTCAATCATATCACTCAATTTGATTTCAAACTCACTTATCTCTTTGTTTTATTATCATTGTTTTGGTTTAATTTGAAGAATTAATGGAATGTTTTTTGGTTTTATGTTTGTATTGCAGAAAATTTTTTTGAAAGTTAACGTCTGGCGCTTTAAAAAACTCTTGCATAAAAATTTTTATTGGAATAACAACTTCGTTGAAGTTTGAAATAATCTTATGTTTTATGTTTTTGTTTTTTGTTTTATTTAGTTTGAAGTTTATATTGTTATATTGAATTAGACAGTTCCCTTTTTTTTGAAATAATAAACTAACAATTTTTTTTTCTTTTCAAAAAAATAGGAGGTATTTGGAAAAATACTGAGGTGAGATTTCTTTATTATTTTTCTTTTGTTTATTATTGTATATTGTTTCTCAATGAAATCAAAAATTAAAATTATTCAAATTATCAAAGGATGAAATCCTCAAAGCAGCTATTATGAAATATGGTAAAAATCAATGGGCAAGAATTTCTTCTTTGCTTGTTAGAAAAACTCCAAAACAATGTAAAGCAAGATGGTATGAATGGCTTGATCCTAGTATTAAAAAGGTATTATTTCATTTCGTAAACAATTAATAAATAAAGAAATAATTTTTTAAAAAAACTTTGTGGAAATCTTTTTTTTTAGACTGAATGGAGTAGAGATGAAGAGGAAAAGCTTCTTCATTTAGCAAAACTTATGCCTTGTCAATGGAGAACAATTGCTCCAATTATTGGAAGAACTCCTGTTCAATGTTTAGAACATTATGAAAAACTTTTGTACTTTTTTCTTTTCTTTTTTCTTTTCTTTTTTCTTTTTAATTTTTTTTAAAAAAACTTTTTTATTCCATTTTATAGAGATGCAGCTCAAGGTAGAGAAGAAGATGGAAAAGAAAAAGATGATCCTAGAAGAATTAAACCTGGAGAAGTTGATCCTCAACCTGAAACTAGACCCGCAAAACCAGATCCAGTTGATATGGATGAAGATGGTAAATTAATTCATTCTTTTCTTTCTTTTTTAAAAAAAGTAAATAATGAAAGAAAAATGAAAAAAATGAGAAAAAACGAGAAAAACTTTCAATTCATTTTTTTTTAAAAAAAAAACAATAGAAAAGGAGATGTTAGCTGAAGCAAGAGCTCGTTTAGCAAATACTCAAGGAAAAAAAGCTAAAAGGAAAGCTCGTGAAAAACAACTTGAAGAAGCTAGAAGATTAGCTTCATTACAAAAAAAGAGAGAATTAAAAGCTGCAGGAATAGAGTATTTCATTTTTTTTTTTTTTTTTCAAAAAAAAGACTTTCAGATTTTAACTTTCAAAATCAAAATCAGAATTCATGAACGAAGAAAAAAGAAGAGACGTGTTATTCTTGATTATAATACTGAAATTCCTTTTGAAAAGAAACCTGCTCCTGGTTTGTTTCATTACCTTTTAATTTCATTCAAATAAAGATATCAAATATCTTACTTTTCCTGTTTTTTCTTTCTAATTAAAGGTTTTTATGATACTACTGAAGAAAGAGCAAGAATGAAAAATGTAGATTTTACTGGTGTAACATTACAACAAATGGAAGGCAAAAGAAGAATGGAAATTGAAGAAGAAGCAAGAAAAAAAGATATTAAAAAACAAAAAACTCAAAGAGATGAAGGTGTTGCTCCAGTTGTCCAAATGAATAAGTAATTTCAATTTTTTTATTTATTTTATTTTATTTTATTTTATTTTTTTTTTTTTTGATTTTTGATTTTTGATTTTTGATTTTTTTAAAAAAAAATTAGAATCCTTGAAAATCAAGTGAATCGTCGTTCAAAACTAGCTTTACCTTCACCACAAGTTTCAGATCAAGATTTAGAAGAGGTATCAAATTTTTTCCCCTCACTCATTTCCATTTAATTTCGAAGCAATTCAAATCAAATTTTGGAAAAAAAAAAAAAAAAAAAATAGATTGTCAAAATGGGATACGCAGGAGAATCTGCAAGAGCAGCTGTGGAAGATGAATCAAATGAATCATCAAAAACATTACTTTCAAATTATGATATTGCAACACCAAATCCATCTAGAACTCCAAGAATGTCAACTGGCTCAACTCCATTTAGAACTGCTACTGCAACTCCATTTAAATCTGAAAATTTTGGCTCTACCCCTTCAAGATCAGTACATGGAGGTACTTTATTTTATTATTTTCTTTCTTTCTTTCTTTCTTTCTTTCTTTTACATTAGTTATTTATTATTGATTTATTTAATTGAAAAAAAAAAAAAAAGTTGAATCCACACCTGTAAGAGATGAACTTAAAATTAATCAACAAGTTTCTGAAACCCCAATTTTTGAGAGAAGAAGACAAGTAAGTTTAATATTAATATTCAAACTTTATGAATTTTTCAAAAATTAAAATGAATAAATTACTAAATCAAAAAAAAAAAAAAAAAAGAAATTAAAGAGGAATTAAGAAGGGGACTCATGTCTCTTCCAAAACCAAAAAATGAATTTGAAGTTGTTCTTCCAGAATTAGAAGGTGATAATGAAAATGAAAAAACAAAAATTAATGATCAAGAATGGATTCAAGATGCTGCCGATGTTGAAAAAGAACGAAGAAGAAAACAACAAGAAGAAGGTGAGATTTACTTATTTTTTATTATAATTATAACAGTTAAAATAAAAATATAATAAAAAAATAGAACAAAAAATTTTGAGCTTACGTTCTCAAGCTGTCCAAAGAGAACTTCCACGTCCAATTACTATTAATAAGGCTATGGCAACAGCAAAAGAAAGAGAAAGAGAAACCGAATTTGATACTGTTATTTTAATTTCCTTTTTTTCTTTTTTTTTCTTTCTTTCTTTCTTTTTCTTTTCTGACATTTTATTAATTCTTTTCAGGCCGATTCATTACTCAAAAATGAAATGTTGAATATGATTAAATATGATTCAATGTACCATCCAATGAAAGGATCTCAACCCAAACGATATGACATAGACTTTGAAAGCTTTGATGAGGAATCACTGAATAAGGTTTTTTTTTTTTTTTTTTTTTTTTTTTTTTTTTTTTTATAATATGAATTATCTATTTTTACTTAATTTTCAAAAAAAAAAAAAGGCAAAAGAATTGTTAGAGGCCGAAATTCAATCCATTCAAAAAGATCAAGCTGCAAATTCTTTATCATCTGAAGAATTTGCAAAAATTTGGGAAGATTGTTCCTCAGAATTAGTATTTATTCCATCTCAACAAAAATATGGAAAATTTTCTACATCTTCAAAAGCAGATAAAATTGAATCCCTTAGAAATCAATTAGAGGTTCCTTTTCTTTCTTTTCTTTTCTTTTTTTTGGAAACTAAAACTAAAATGAAATAAAATGGAATAGGTGAATAGAACATTTATGGAAAAAGAAGCGAAGAAAGCTAGCAAAGTTGAACAAAAAGTCAGTATTTTAATGAAAGGATATGAGAACAGATCACACGTTCTTAGAAAACAAATTGGTGAAGCATACAAACAATTAGGATCAAGTATTATTGAATACGAATCTTTCCGTGGTCTCCATCAATTAGAAGCACTTGCAATTCCATCAAGAATTGAGGTTCTTTTTCTGGATTTTTTTAAAACATCGAATTTTTTTTATTTATTATTTCATTGATTCTGATTTTTTTTCTTTCTTTCTTTCTTTCTAGGCTTTACAAAAAGATGTCAATTTCTACTACAATCAAGAGCACGAGCTACAAAGAAAATACCAAAACTTATTGACAACAAAAAGTGAATTAAATGATCAACTCCAAAAAGAAGTAGCTTAAAATCACTTAAATCAAAATAATTTTCTGTAATCAAAATATATCAAAATATATAATAAAAAGTATATATTTTCAAATTATTTTACAAAAAAGTTAAACAAAAAAAAAAGTTAATCAGTCTCCTAGTCCTTCACTTGCACCAGGCTAGAAGGGCTTCCAACAAAATCATTCGCTTTGTTCTTCACTTGGTGTATTCCATTCCTCGATAGTCCTTGCAACAAATACACTCGCTCTTAAAAAATGAGTGGATGAATATTTTTGGTAAATGTGACATTCTGGGGTTATTGTCTGAAGGAGGTGCGTTAATTGATTCACACAAGGCTGAAGTTGCTCTTCTGTGTATCCACTGTAATATGTGAGCGTTGCATCCTTTTGTGTTTTATTTATCATTAGACTTCTTATTTTATTTTATTTTGAAAAAAAAAAATATTTACCCAATTTTCTCTTTTGAGCATCTTTCTCGCTAACCAAGTTGATGCGGCTGCAATCATCGAAATATAGTATTGCAAAAATGTTTCATCTAAAATAGTAATTTCGATTAAATATTTTGCAACTGTTCTACTGTGAGTATCATAGTTTTCAGCCATTGAATTGCGTCTGAGAAAAGCAAAAGGACTGGGACAATTCAACTGAAATCTTATCCTGGTTAAGATCATTATCTCAAATAATTTAAGGCGTTCGAGAGTCTCTCTAATACAAGAATTAATTTGAGTAAGAGAAAGGTTCACCAGAAAAAAAAATGAGAAAAAAGAAAGAAAATACTGATAATTTGTTGTAGGATAAAAATAAAGAAGATCTCCAGGATCAATATAATTTTCTTCAAATTTTGTTGCACTTAACAAGCAACTGGTTCCAATTAGCTGAAGTATGAGTGGTGATTCTATCTAACAGGGATTGAAAATTTAATGAGATTAACGAAGAATGATTTTTTTTTTTTTTTGGAAAAAATAAATAAAGATAAGAATTACAATTTCAAGAGAGAGGTAACGATCTAAGATATTTACAGAGAGGAATAAGGTCTCTGGGAGTAATTTTAGTTTCCAATGAACTCCCACCATCCAGCTAACAAGGGTCTTTCTCATTCCCCAATTGATATTTGGTTGGGCATTCATATAATTTGGGTCAACCTGAAAATTTCTCTATATTTATTAACGGGAATTGGTATTTATATACTATATGTTGAACGAGTTGAAAGTTAAATGATACCTCTCCTTCGAACAGGGTCCGCATTATGTCTTGTGCATATTCTGAACATAATTGAGGATCTGATGCATCTTCATCGATGTTACGAACCCCAGGTGGAATTGAATTTTCATCATCGCCTCCATCTATAAAAGTCTCAGGTGCTGTATTTTGAGTCGCCTCATCCTGACTCTCTCCAATACTTACCTCTGACCCATCTTCTAGTTCATTTTGCTCGATATTTATCTCTGGTATTGTTTCCTCTGGTATGAAGAACCATTCCCCCTTCTGCTCTTCGACTAAGAAGTTTTCTAAGATGAATAGAAGATTTGTTAATAAAAAAACATTTAAGGTCAAAAGTGAAATAAATAAAAACCTTGGAGTGGAACTAATGTTTGCTCTGCCTTCTCTTTCTCAACCTCGTTCTCTTTCTGTTTCTCTTTCTTTTTCTCTTTCTTTTTATCTTCGATGGGCACATTCTATTGAATAAGCGAGATTAGAGAGAGAGATTCAAATCTCGAAAAGAATAGTAAAAACCTGATTAATTTCTCCAAGCACAGTTCTTTGAGAAGTAGCTTCTAGTTCCAATGCAGAGCTTTGGTATGTTATTGAAGCACTATTTTCATCACTAACTTTACATCTTTTTGGTTTAGGTTCGATGTTCTCTTTCTCTTCCTCCTTTTATTTTGGTTTTTTGGTTTTTTAAGATTGTCGAGTCAAATAAAACAAAATAATACAAAATTCAAAAAAGCAATGAGAAAAAGGAATAAGAAAAGTGAATAGATGGTTTTGAAAGAAAGAAAGAAAGGAAAGCATACCCGAAGAATTTTAACTTTGTTTGTTCTAAACATCTTGTAAAGATCTCGAGTTGTTTTCCCTTGATATTTCAGCTTTTTGAGTATTATGAAGAAGAAAGAATAAATCTTTGAAAAAACAAATATTATTTGAATGTTATTTGAATGTAAAAGAATGAACAATAAGAGTTATAGGGAGAGTGATTTGAAATGAAGAAGAAAGATATTTGAAAATCTTTTAAAAAAAAAAAAAAAAAAATCTTTTTCAAAATAAAAAAATGGGACTATTTATACTTTTTTCGAAGGCAGAGGCAAAAAATTTTTCACCTACACATGGTTTTTCAATTGAAAAAAGAATTTGAGGGCACTAAGAAAACAGTTACGTTGAAGCTCTCTTTCCTCTCAATCAAACATCCAATAGATAATCCTTTGGCTTGTTTTGCCTTTGTTATTTTAATCGATTTTTGGATCAGAATAGAAAGAACAACAAAAGTTGCTCGAACACCTTTTTGTTTTGTCCCCTCTTCGCATTGAGAAAACTTCACATTTTTTTTTAAATGATTCAAGAAAAAAAAAATTCAAAAAAAAAACCCTGAGTCATTTTTTTTCTAATCAACAAACAAACAAACAAACAAAAAACAAAATTTTAAAAGAGTTGAGACTTTGAGGTCTCTGTGTTTGATAGAGTTTGTTTGAAAAATGATTCACTTTTGATTTTGTTTGAGTGCAGTCCCTTCCATTGCATCATGAGGTTGAATTAATTGGATAAGTCAAAGTCGAATTCTTTCTTTCTTTGTACCTTCCTTTTTGAAAAAAATTATTTTGATTTTTTGAAAAAAAATTTTTTTTTTTTTTTCCTTTGAACCCTTTCCAAAGAATGAGAAACCAAAATCCAATCCAATGCTGAATTATTTTTGAATCAAATAGAAATCGAAAGCAAGAAAACAATAGAAATGAAGAAAAAGAAAAAGAAAAAAATCTTTTTTTTTTCCACATTTTTATTTATTTATTTTTTATTTTTTTATTTTTTCAAAAAAGTAAGTGATTGATTGAGAAGAAGGAAAAGAAAAACTATATATTTAATAAGGTGGATAATATTGTTGTTGTTGGCCATAACCTCCCATCATTCCAGGGTTTCCCATCATACCAGGAGGAGCTTGAATCATTAATGGACCACGGGGTTGAATAATTGGGATATTTTCATCTTTTGCTTCTTTTTCAGCTTCAATTTTTTCACGAGCAGTATTGACTTCAACTAAATGATCAACTTTGGTAGTATATTCCTTAATTACTTGAATCATGTATGGCATAGCAAAATCAATATATCCATGTCTCCAAGCGAGTTCCAAAACACTATCAGGTTTAACTAAATCATAACAAGTGAATAAACATGCAGCAAAACATTCCTTATTTTCACTTTGAACAAAGTAATTTAAAAGTTCTTCAGTGACTTTTTCATCACCAGATTCAGCAACAGTTTGCATAGCATCTTTATAAAGTTTATCAGCTTTAGAGAGGTCAACAGATTGCTTCCATCTTTTATTTCTTTTATAGAGAGTTGCAGCAATTCTACGGAATTCAAGTAATTCATGTTTTTCTAATTTTTGAGCCATAGCAATTTGATCAAATTCTTGATGAGCATCGACTGATTCACGAAGGGATTCATAATCTTCTTCTTCAATTAAAAGACCATTAAGGGCTTCATTAACTGCTCTAATATTGAGTGAGTGAATTGAGACAAGGTATGGTTTGATGAGGGGTAAGTTTCCATTCTTGGAGAAGATAGAAACAACACGAGAGTGATCAATACGGGGAGCAAGGGTTTGAAGTAAATCATTAAGAAGCATTGGATATCTTTCATTATAAAATTGAACAGTTCTGTAATAGTACTCAGCATTTGCAACTTTAAGAATGACACTCTTGAGTTGGTCATGATCCCAAGCATCAGCTGGGTGTTGAATCATAGTTAAGACTGCATTATCAAACTCATCATAATGAATGTACAAGAAAACTAATTCGGCCCATAAATGAGCTGCTTCACAAGCACGAATGACTTTTGGAATGTTGACACGAGACCAGAAAAGACGAAGATGTTCCATCATTTTACTTGGTTTATATTTAGAGTAAATAATTGCTAATTCTGTGAACATACCCATATGAGCTCTTTCTAAACCTAATCCAGCTTCCATTAATTGCATAAGCTCTGAGAAATGGCCTTTGTTTTCATATAATCGAATAATTCCATCTAATTCATCAGCATGAACAATGATATGTAAACCACAAATTTGAGCAAGTCTAAATTCTTTTGCTTCAACACATGCAATATTAACTTCTTTCCAAACTTTGGTTGAATTGGCTTTTCTTGCTGCATCAACTGCTGCTTGGAATTCTTTCAAGTGAACGAGAGTTGAAGCTAATCTTCCATAATTTGAAATATTATTAAATAAGATTTTAGCTGCTTCATACATCTCCTCATCAAAACAACGATCTCCTACAACTTGAATTTGAGCAACATTGGGTGAGTTAATGAATTCTTCAAGATCTGAAAGTCTATTGGTCTTTGCAAATGCAAATAAGAGTTCAGTTTCAATATATGGTTCTCTTGCTGTCTTTCTTGCCATTTGAAGGTATCTAACAAGGTCTTCATATTTATCATTTTGTTCAGCTCCTGCAATAACTTCAACATAATTTGTTGGATCATCAGCACGAATGTAAGAGTCAATAGATTCTTTGATCATATTAGCATGAAGTTGGGCTCTAGCAAGTTTTGACCAAACTTCAGCTTGATTACATTTCTCAGCAAATTCATAAGCTCTATCAATTGAGTTAATATAATCGAGTAAGACTTCAATAGCTTTGGTGTTGACCTCATATTTTTTGAAAATGGTAAAAGCTTCCTCATAGAGTTCAGCTCCAATAGCAATGTTGGCAATATCTGGGGCATCATAATTATCAAGTCTAGTGACATATTCCATAACTTTGGATGTATTGGCTTTAATGGCTGTTAAAATTAAAAGATTTTGAAGATTTCTATTATCAGAGAAAGCAGAGTTTTCCAAGACAATTTTTTCTAAAAGTTCCATGAGTTCATTTGGTAAATCATTTTCCATAAAAGCTTTAACAGTGATTGAGACATCATCAGGGTCTTGATTTTCTGGAAGAGCTGTTTGAACAACTTGATCAATTAATTGTCTACGATGAACATTTTCTGGATCAAGAACATGTTTCCATAAATCCATATCTCTTCTTTTAACAAGGTATCTAGCTTGATTCTTGAACATGGAATTGGCATTGGTTACTTCAATAAGTTCTAAATCACAATGTCCTCTTTCATAAGAAATAACTGCAAGGTATGGATCACGTTTTTCACAGTATTTACCAATAACTAAACTATCATAGAATTGATTTTCTTTTAAGAAGGCTTCTGCATTACTATTTGAATCAATATAAATCTTGGCAAGAGCATTATGAACTTCTGGATCTTGTGAACCATTTGATACTTTATTTTCCAAGAATGGAAGAATGAGTTTGAGCCTATTTCTCTTTTCAACTTCTTCAACTAATTGACCAACTGGGAAATCTCCTTTAACTGAACCTAATAAAGATTTAATTGCACTTTCTTCACAATCAACATCGAGTAAAGCACCAACAACAACTGGAGTTCTTGATGGATTAACTTTTTGAACATAAATTTCAATATATTTTTGAAGGTTATTTTTGAAAAGGTGAAGAACAAGATCATGAACGAATTCGAATCTATCACAAACAATAATTAATGGAAGTTGATCACTTAATTTGGCTTCCTAAAAAAAATAAAATAATTATTACATTTTGTTTGATTATTTTGGAGAAAGGAAAAAAAAAAGAAGAAGAAGAAGAAGAAGAAGAAGAAGAAGAAAAAGAAAAAAAAAAAAAAAAAAGAAAGATAGGTAGAAAAAAAAAAAAAAAAAGTTTGTTGTTGCTGATCATCTAATGATTTATTGATTTTTTTTTTTAAAAAAAAGTTTGAAATTCCTTCTTTTTGTTTCAGTTTCCTTTTTGTTTAGCCTTTGGATTTTTTTCTCTAAATCCTTTGAAGGAAAAAACTTCAGAGCTTAATCTTTTTGTACTTCAGGAAAATCGAGATCTTTTATTAGATTTATTTTGAGATTTTTTTTTTTTTTTGAAAAACAAAAATTGAAAATAAAATTAAAATGACAAGAATATTTTAATAATTTCTTACTTGATAAACCTAGTTGTTTTCTTAATTGAATTGTAGTTTCTTCTTGATTATTATCAAATGATTCTAATAACTCAACAAGTTGTAAATGTCCTTCATCTTTTGCATTATCTATTTCACTTTTTCCATCACCATCTTTTGCAGCTAAATCAACTTTCCTTCCACTTACTATTATATATTGAATAACTTCAAGATGTCCAAGATAACTAGCTGTAATAAAGGGAGTTGCACCAGCATGATCCGTCTTATTTATATCAACTCTTTTATCTTGTAATAATAATTTCACAATTTCAGGATGTCCTCTCAAACAAGCAGCATGAAATGGAGTTACACCATCATGGTCATCTTTATTTACATCAATCTTCTCAAGAGTTAATAATAATTTCACAATATCTTTGCGTCCATGATAACAAGAAATATACAAGGGTGTTGAGCCATTATTCATCTTTGAATTAATCTCAACTCTGTCATCATTTACCAATACTTTCAAAATTTCAAAGTTTCCTTCTCTGCAAGCAACATGGATGGGCATCTCACCTACAATATTTCCTGGAGTATTAATTTGATTTACCCTTTCATCTTTTAGCAATAACTTCACAACTTCAACATGATTATTTTGACAAGAAATCCATAATGGAGAATGTGTATCATCATTTGAATTATTTATATCCACTCTCTTATCTTTTGCTAATTCCTTCACAATCTCTATATTTCCTTCTCTACAAGCAATATAAAATGCAGTGGCTCCATTATTATTCTCTTTATTCACCTCAACTCTAGAATCTGCTAGTAATAATTTCACTACTTCCATTTGTGCATAATAACAAGCAAGGAAAAAAGGTGTTTCATTGAAATTGTTCTGATAATTGGGATTAATGTTTGGGTTATTGAGGAATTGTTGAACTTCTTCCACTTTTCCAGATTCACAAGCCGCAATCAGCTTCTCTTCCATTTTTTTTTTCCTTTTTTTTCCTTTTTTTTTTCCCTTCAAATTTGTTTTTTTTTTCAAAAAAATTAACCTTCAGATTCCTTTTATTTCAACATGAAAATTAATAAAATTAATTAAGAAACAAATAAACAAATAGTTATCAATACTGATCCATGGCTCAAGAAGCTCGTTTACAAATATCAGTTCTTGAATTAGATGATTGGGAAGGGGCTGAACAGGTTTTTCTTTTTTGAATTTATTTTTGAAACAAACAACCTTCAGGAATTGGAATTTCATTAATTATTATATTTTCTCTTTAATTTCATTGACTGATGATGGTGATGATTCTTAATAGGCTATCAAGGATGGAGCAAATATTAATTTTCAAGTTTGATTCCTTTTTTGTTTTTTCTTTGAAATTTTGATTTTTGGCTTTGAGATTTCTTTTTTTGTTGACTTTATATTTTTCAAATAAAAAAATCAAATAAATATAGAATGTAAGATCTTTTCATATTTAATTTAATAATTGGAATGAACTATTTGACTTATTGTTTACCTATCCATATCTCCCTCTCAATTGATGAATCAAATCAAAATCAATTAGCAAGTATGATTCTTCCTTTTTTTTTTCAAAAAAAAAACTATTTGTTTCATTACTAAATACGAAATGCAATTTATCTTCTTTGTTTTGGAATTTTCTTCAAAATTGTTCAATAGTATGTATGAATTTCTGTTCTTATTTGATTCATTTTTTAGACCTAAATATTTAATACTGAAATCATTAAAATAGGATGTAAGAATATTTTCTATCTTTTTATTTAGGATTGGTTTGATTTAAACTAATATATGATGATTGCTGTTTTTTCTATTATAGGGGGTAAGGATTTTCTATTTTTTTTAAAAAAAATCATTATTGATCCTCTATTTTTTAAAAAAAAATAATGTAGGAAACATTACTTCATAAAGCAGCTAGAAAAGGTGAAGAAGATGCAGTAGTTTGGCTATTACAACGAAAAGATGTTGATAGAAAGATTAAAAATGTTTCACTTCTTCATTGATTTTTTTTTCTATCAATGCTTGATATGTAATGAAAAAATTCAATTAATTTTCTAATAGAAACAAGGAAAAACAGCTGAAGAGGTTGCAAAAGATGACCGAATTAAAAAACTTTTCAAACGTGATTTTTTCTTTTCTTTCTCCCTTTTTTTTCTTCTTCTAAAAACCAATCAATTCAACAAATAATTAATGAAAATATTTATTCTTTCTTTCCTCCTTCTTTCTTTATTTTGAAATAGCACTGTGGTAAACATGAGAAAAGATTATTGTTGATTCAAAAAAAAGGAAAAGAAAAAAAATTGAAAGTAATTAAAAATGAAAAATATTTAATCTTCTCTTTGTTTTTGATGACATTCATTGACCCAATCTAAATGCGAAAATTCAAATTCTCCTCCATATTCCTTTAAAATATTTTGCTCATTAAAATATTTCTTTAATTCTTCTTGTTCATAGATCAAATGCTAAAAATTTAAATGATATTGATATTTAAATCAAGTGTCAAAAAAAGAAAAAAGAAAAGAAAAGTTAGAAAGAAAAAGAATTACAATTCTTTCTTTGAGTTTTGGATTTAAGAAGAGGCTGAAAATTTTCCAAATAAAACTAAAAAATGTTGGTGGATAGACGACTAACATTTCTCCAATTCTAACTGGCAATCTCTTTTGAACTGAATCCTAAATTTGAATAGTGGTTAATTTTTATTTATTTATTTTTTTTTAAAAAAAGCAAAATCTGACAATTATTGAAGAAGCAAGATGTCGATTAAAATTAGAGAGGGTAGCTTCTTTTGTGCAATTAATAATACAAATTCCTAATTGTTGAGTTTTTTCATCTTCAAGAGCTAATTCAGCACAATACCTTCAATAAAAGAGAATGAATTTAAAGATATCAAATTAAAATTAAAATTAGAGAGCAAAGAAAATTACCAAAACACTTTAATAATATCCATTTGATTTAACTTTGAATAATCAAGAAAATGAGGACGAAAATAAATTACTTGTCTTCCCTATATTTTATTGATTCATAGAATTTTATTGAGAAAAAGAAACAACAAAGATCATAAATCAAGAAAGAAAGAAAGAAAAAATTACCATTAAATCTCTCAATCCTGTTGGAACTGAAATTAATCCAGATTCAAAGGTATTCTTATCAAGTTGGTCAACAGTGATTCTAAAATTATGAATTGAATTAAATTAATTTGTTGAAGGAAAAAAAAAAAATGAAAAACCTTCTTGTTGTAATCTGAAGAACATTTGCTCTAAAATGCCAATAATTCTTCAACAATCCAAGCGCTTTTGGAATATCAAACTTTGTTGCTCTTAAAAATGAGAGTAAGAAAGTATCATCTTTAATAAACTCTCCAAGAGGAAATAACTCTTTATGTTTCTCTGCATAGATCTCACTTCTCAATAAAAATAATGCTTTTGAAAGCAATTCATCTGTCTCCTCAATAATTTTCTGGTTCCCAATTATTGTAAATTTATATTGAACCTCTATCATTTTGATTTCTTAATTGTGATTCTTGAATTGGAGTTGATTGAATTGTTGATTGGTACTATTTAATTAAGTTAATTATTTGAATGTTGAGTTGGAGAATTCTCAAGGAATTCAAATGATGAATTGTTTTTTTGTGTTGTTTTTGTTTTTGTTTTTGTTTTTTTGTTTCTTTTTTTTTTCATGAGTCCTTTTTTTTTGATGAATTTTTTTTTTTTGAAAAAAGAAATTGAATCAAAAATAAAACTATTATTTTTTATTTTATTATTTATTTATTTTTCAAAAAAAAGAGAGAGAAAGTTTAAATATTTAATAAGGTGGATAATATTGTTGTTGTTGTCCATAACCTCCCATCATTCCAGGGTTTCCCATCATACCAGGAGGAGCTTGAATCATTAATGGACCACGGGGTTGAATAATTGGGATATTATCATCTTTAGCTTCTTTTTCTGCTTCAATTTTTTCACGAGCAGTATTGACTTCAACTAAATGATCAACTTTGGTAGTATATTCCTTAATTACTTGAATCATGTATGGCATAGCAAAATCAATATATCCATGTCTCCAAGCGAGTTCCA
>Ga0209960_1002179_pt1 | contig 20596 bp, 15 predicted proteins | sample ThiBiot_500_plan_2_FD_183947 | JGI IMG/M metagenome (GOLD analysis project Ga0209960, IMG submission 183947) | Wastewater bioreactor microbial communities from Cape Town, South Africa - Thiocy_expt_500_plan (SPAdes) | ecosystem: Engineered > Bioreactor > Thiocyanate-remediating >...
CTATGAGCTAAATATATAGTTATTTATGAACACATTCAGATCGAAACCTCTATAAAATGAACACCTCCCATAGTGAACATTTTTTTGTCGGTCCCGTTAGTGTTCACTATAGGGAGGTTTTACTGTAGAATAAATAAACAAAATATGAGTTCTTAGACGTGATGCAAAAAAATGAAACATGTGCGTGGGATATGTCTAACTAAATAGCAATTGTCACGCTACTTGACCACTAATTATACGGCATTAAGAAAAAAAAAAAATTATTTTTCAGCTTGTTTCTACGTTTTAACGACATTTTTTGTAAAAGCAAAAAATTGCAATACCATGGATAGCGAAATTATTACGATCACTTCAGATAATGACACTACTACTCGATCATCTACTGATAAGTCAGTAACGCTAACTTCACACGAAGTTATTAGAATTTTTTTGTCATTATTTATATATAGAGAACAAACATATGCTACTCAAAACTATTCATCTGAATTTATTTATGGATCTATACTTTTTACATGTATTTCAATGATTATTGGTATCACAGTTGTTTCTCTCAATGCACCAGACAATACAAGTCAGTTGTAACACAAATGAAAACATTAAATTTCATTTCTATTACTATTATATTTAGATCAAACATGTCGACATACTTTCAAAAAATCATCCCGATTCATTCATGAATTTGATTCACATCCACATCATGTTGCTATTGGTCATTTCAATCATGATACTTCTCTTGATATCGTTGTTGTTAATAGTGGTAGTAATACGATTGGTATCTTTCTTAATTCTGGTAATGGAACATTTATGTCACAAAAAACTTATTCAACTGGATCAGGATCTCATCCGAAAGCTGTTGCTGTTGGATATTTTAATAACGATACATTTTTAGATATTGTAGTGGCTAATTATGATACTCATAACATTGGTGTATTTCTTGGTTATGATAATGGAAGTTTCGTGGAAAATCAAATAATTACTTCAGTTGGATCTGGTCGTCCATTTTCATTAGCTGTTGGAGATTTCAATAATGATAAAAAATTAGATATTGCAGTAGTTCTTGGAGGTATTTCGACTGTGACTATACTTTTAGGATGGAATAATGGATCATTTGAAATCTTCCGTATGTATTATATGGGACATGATTCTAGACCTTATGCAATTGTTGCTTCTGATTTGAATTCGGATAATAGAACTGATTTAGCTGTAGTTAACTATGGAACTAGTGAATTGGTGATATTTATCGGAAATGGTAATGGTACATTTACGATATCAAGATATTCTACTGGTGCTGGTTCTCACCCTATTTCACTTGCTGTTGCTGATTTTGATGATGATAAGTTACCTGATATTGTTGTCGCCAATTCAGGAACCAATGATGTAACATTTTTTCAAAGTAATAAAAACGGTACTGTCACTAATATGATTACAACTTTTACTGGATATTTTACTCAGCTGACATCTATTTCGACTATTGCTATTAATGAGGATGAATATATAGATATTATTCTTGTGGATTCAAGCCAAAACAGTGTATACGTATTTGAAGGGACTGATGATGGAGATTTTGAGATGCAAGTTCGTAATTCAACAGGTATTAATTCGAATCCGATTGCAATTGCAGTTGGTGATTTTGACAATGATGATAAAACGGAGTTAGTGATTACGAATAATGGAACAAATGATATTATTATTTTCACACTATATGGTAGATATCCTGAAGCTTATCCAAAACAATATAATCTTGCAGACGGAACAAATCCTATCAATATGCAAATCACCGATTTAAATAATGATGGTGATCCTGACATGATAGTTCCTAACTTTGAAACTGAGTCTATAGATATTTTCTTCATGAAAGATAACACATATCCGAAGAAACCATTAACATATTCTATGGGAAAAGGTTCTTATCCATATGCTGTTAGTGCCATCGATCTAACCAATGATGGTTATAAAGATATCATCGTTTTATTAAATAAAGCGAAACAAGTGGCTATTCTCATTAATACACGCAAGGGAACGTTTACTTCTGGAAACAAGTATTCTACTGGTGATAATTTATCTCCATATGCGATCGTTGTTGCTGATTTGAATAATGATAATTATCCAGATATTGTTACACAGACTGACGACTATAATATTGGTGTACTTTTTGGATTGGATCAAGGACTTTTCAAGAATACGATTTCGATTTACGCTGATTATGAATGCTCACCTGGTTCCATTGCAGTAAATGATATGAATAATGATAGATTCTTAGATTTAGTTGTGTCAAGTACCAATTCAGAATATATTTGCATTTTTCTTGGTTATGGTAATGGTTCTTTTCAAGATCCCAAATATGTTTCAACTTCTGTTAATAGCGTAAAAACACATGTATTAGGTGATCTAAATAATGATGATTATTTAGATATTGTTTATACGAATGTATTGTATTCTTATGTTGGAATTCTATTAGGAGCTGGTGATGGAAACTTTTCATCTATTGATAGTGTTTATGTTACTCGTGATTCAAAGCCATCACATATGGCACTTGGCTATTACAATGATGATGACATTCTTGATATAGCTGTTAGTTGTGAATATGATTCAGCTATTCAAGTTTTCATGGGCACCGTAAATACAACATTTCCACTTGTTGACTATATTGATACTAGTGTCGATTCAAGGCCACAATCTATTATGTTTGTTGATTCTGGATATGATTATGTCAAATATCTTTTTGTTTGTGATAGCGAAACAAGTACTATTTTTCAATTTGATATCTATCAAACGACAACCTTTTTTAACAGACAAACTTACACAACTGGTTCAAGTTCTCATCCTTATTATTTAACTACTGTAGATTTCCAAAACAATAATAATCAAGGAACAACAGTTGTAGTTGCTGATTCGGGTACAAATTTGATTTCGTTACTTTCTAATTATAGTAATGGCAATTTCTTGAATATTTCGATGTTATCAACTGGTATTGATTCTCATCCACAATCACTTACAATTGCTGATTTTAATGGAGATAAAACATTAGATTTAGCTGTAGTCAATACATGGACTGATGAAATCAATGTTTTTGTTGGATTCAATAATGGATCTTTTGATACGAAACTGACATACTCTCCAAGTTCAATTGTTAGCGTCGATATAAATAATGATAGTCATATCGATATAATCGTTGCAAACGAAGGTACAAACAATATCGAGATCTTCCTATCATTTAATTATTTAAAGTTCAGTTATAATTACATTTATATACCAGGTCTTCTTCCACAACCCTATGCAGTGATTGCTGATCATTTTAACAATGATACATTCGTTGATTTAGCAGTTATCAATTACAATGTTAAGGTATTTCTCATCTATTTAGGATATGGTAATGGATCATTTGCAAATCCAATTTCGAACTTACTCAAAAAAGAATTTTCTGGAGCTATAGCATTAGCTGCTGGAGATTTTAATAATGATTCTTATACTGATATTGTTATTGCTAATGATAAACATAGTATTAGTATTTTTCTTGGCTTGGGGAATGGAACTTTTCGATTCTTAGATTCATATGCACCAACTACAGATTTTAATGCGACTTCAGTTGCTGTTGCTGATATGAATCATGACGGTTATTTGGATATTGTTGCTACTGATCCTACTGGCCGAAAAGTTTATTTATTCGAAGGCAATGGAAATGGATCATTTACAAATCAAATTCTATATTCGATAAGTAAAGAATCTTATCTAACGTGTGTTGCTATTGCTGATATGGATAATGATTCTCACCCAGATATAATATTTACTGATTCCAGTACTAATGACGTTTCTATACTATTTGGGTATGGTAATGGAAGTTTTACAAATGTTGAAACTCTGTTCACTGATGATAACTCTGAACCCATCTCAATTGCTATTGATGATTTAGATAATGATCATATACTTGATATTGTTGTTGCAAATGAAGGATCATCAAGTATTAGTATATTTTATGGTTTAGGAAATCGAAAATTTTCATCAGATCTCTTTATCCTACATGGTTTTAATTTTTATTTAAATTCAATCTATATCAGTGATATCAATAATGATACATTTGTTGACATTCTTTTTACTAATGAAGATCCATCTGATAGTAGTGTTGGTATATTGTATGGAGCAGATAATCACCAATTTCGGGAGCCGATTCTTTATTTCACTGGTAGAAAATCGGAGCCAGGTTCCTTAGCAATTGGAGATTTCAATCGAGATGGACGAAAAGATCTTGCTGTTACTTATTATAATCAAGACATGATAAATATTATGATTCAAACTGGATTTCAACCATTTCTATCCGATTATGAGCTCAAAACCGGTATTAAATCGGCGCCTAAAGCTATTGCTGTGAAAGATTTAAATAATGACACTTTAGTGGATATTGTAGTGGCTTATTCCGGTACAAATGAGATTGGTATTTTTTTCAATAGTGATATTGGCATTTCTGAAAATCAAATTGTATACAAGCTGAACAATCATTCTCATCCAGTTGCACTTGCTATTGATGATTTTAATAATGATAAACGTTGGGATATTGCTATTGTGAATAATAAAACTAGTACGATTGTTATTTTATTTGGACGAAGTGATGGAAAATTTGAAAATCAGACAAGTTACTTTACTGGCTTTGATACTATACCTATTTCGATTATTACTAGCGATCTAAATAAAGATAATTATATGGATATGATTGTTGCTAATTATGAAAGTAATGAAATTCTTATTTATTACGGAAGATTCGATGGTAGTTTTTCAACTCCAAAATCATATAGTGTTGGTTATAGTGGTCATCCTCAATCGATCGCAATCGGAAATATGGATGATGATGATATGTTGGATATTATTGTTGCTAATTATGGTACTGGTCTCATTGAAGTTTTTCTTCAAATTTGTTAACTCGTATAAAAAAAACATTTCACTTTGAGATTCATTTTTCTATTTTATTAAGAGATAGTGAGTCTTTTTCATACGGCGATTATCCATATAGAGGCAATGGTGGAGCCAATCTTTTCTGAATGACAGATACGGCTATTGGTAAACCAATTGCAAAGAAACATGCAAGACCAACAGCTAAACAATAATACGATCGATGTTTTCTTTTTCGTTCCTTTCTTAATCTAAAATTGAGTCGATTAAAACTTTTTACGACTAGTTTACATACTCTGATGAAGTTGGTGGTATATACGATTCGCCAAGCATTATTCCTTTATCAATAATGAAAGAGAAGCATATAGATCTTTTATTAGTTTTCATTATCTTTCATCTGTTATTATATTTCTATTCAATTTTTTATCTAGGAAATGCAAAGAAAATGTTGCCTTCTGTTCCAAAATCTTGAAGGTTGAATATCGACATTTCGTGTTTCTATTAGTACACTTCGACCCATATTATTGACGACAGTAAAATTTCGTATGATCAGACGAAGTGTATCAGCAACACCCTCACCCTCAACCCTCATAATCAGTGACAAAAAATGATTTTCCTTTGATGAAAATGAAATTTAATGAAACAAAAAAAAACAACAAGATATGTTATACGAGCAGATTTCATCTTTCTGCATTATATGATAAGGAGTTTTTTCTTTATCTTATATTCGTTTTCAAGTCTAACATGGTGGATAGATTTTTGTCAAATAATTCATAAAAATTTTTGTTTGTGTTTGACGTGTATTCGATAATTGAATAACATCTGAACTGTTCAATAATGTATTATCTCGTACATATTCCGTGGTTGCTACATGATAATACTGTTCACTTGTTGCAATATCAATTCCATTTATAAACCAACTGTTTCCATTATCCGATGTTTCAATGCCTGTATAAGTTATAAACATGCCATTGCCTTTCAATGACAGGCTTTTCGTTAAAAATTGTGCAAGTAATTCACCTGGTACAGCAAGTGAAACGACTATGTTTTCGAAAGGTAATGTTCGTAAGATATCATATTGAGTGATTGTCTCTCGAAGGATATCATCGATTCTTACACTTCCACCATTGAGTAGACCGATTGTTGTTTGATTGTAGGATGTGAAATTGACGATACTTTCACATATTAAATCCGTCAGTAGAGTATCATGATTTCGAACGGATTCGGATCGGCCATCTAATTCAATTTCATCTGGTAGACATGAAACAACTTTTTCAGGTTCGAAACCTAATGTTCGAAAGCCTTCAATGCCTTGATCATACCAATAGTGTGCAATTTGATGTGTTTGTTCTTCATCAGGTATTTCCGCTGTAATACGTGTTAATGTACTATAAACACGAAATTGTCTTGTCTGTGAATTAAAAGCACATCGATGAATATAAACCGTGGCAGCATTTGCATCAGCTTTAGCAATCGTGGTAAAATTTCGTCCACGTTGATAATAATAATTTTCATGTTCATGTCCGCCCATAATTAAATCGATTTGAGGAATTCGATTGACTAATTGAATGTCCGTTGACATATCGAGATGAGTTAAAGCAACGAGTACATCGTAAGTTTCATGAGGAATTCGATTGAGAAATTCTCGAACATAATCGACTAGATGCTTTTGTTCGATAATTCGAATGTAAGGATCATTATCGTCAATTGTTAAACCAATGAGAAGTATTCGAACGGAATCAATTGTTAGAATTTTATGTGTTATACTCGAGCCAAATGATTGATTGTTCGTTTTTTGAAAGACATTCGAACTGATCCAGGTAAATTTCGATTCATTCATTCGAGATAATAATTGCATTTCCGATATATCAAATTCATGATTACCGAATGTCATGTAATCAAGACCGAGTGTATTCATTGTTGAGATCATCTGTCGACCGTAAAGAATCGTTCCATTCACTTTTGATTGACCTAATGCTGAAGGTGATAGGAGATCACCAGCAAGAATCGTATATGTATGAGAATTTTCTTCTTTTAATAATTTTCGTACATAAGCAACACGTGCTAAACCACCTTTTCGACCTTGATCTAATGGTAATAATTCATAAACGTCGTTTAAATGTAAAAATGTCCATTGAATATAGTTTTGTCTATTTGGAAATTGAGGTGGATAACCAATAATTTGACTTTTGAATAGATCTGCTGTTGAATCAATTTGTTGAATACGATGTGCACTAGCATGGATAATCGTTAAAATAGTTAAACAGATAATAATAAAACTTAGAAATATATAAATAAGACCGTGTGGAAGTAAAACGGATTTTAATCGATACAGATCGATTTTAGACATGAGAAAAAAAATCGAACGATTTGTGTACGATAGCGATAGATAAAAATAAAAGAAATGAAATTGTATTTAATCTCTCGTTTTATCGAATTAAGACTAAAAGTAAATGTCTTTCCTCTTTCTCTTGTCTGTTCGAGGGCAAATAATGATCCAGCGCCAGATGTCCTTGGCTTTTTAAACATCGAGTACATGTAAAATATAGACACCATAATGACAGGACGATCAACAAGGATAAAAATGAATTGATCTTTAATCATATTCACATTTTCCTGGGGTACTTTACGAATATGTGATATCATATCATTCGATAGTCGAACAAGATCTAGATCGGCTGTTTATTTCTCTTTCTCTTCACGTGTTTAAGTCACGTGTGAAATTTTTTCTTCTTTTTCTGCTCACTAGTTTCTAAAACATGAGCAGAACTACAAGATTATCTGCAGGCAATATTTTGGCGTGGTGAAACCAGCCAACAACGGTGCTCATTCATCTGCTAGTAGAAAACGTGCTGTTACGATCCCATCGGAAGATGAGGCATCGACACAATCACCAAAACGAAATAGAAGTGAATCCAATGATCAAAGTGACCGATTAGGACCTCAATCAATATCTAACGACAATCAAACTTATAGAACGCCCTACGCAATTAAGTATTATCAAGGAGATCAACAAAAATTCACACGATTAAACTGCACCTATGGACGTTTTACGAAATCAAACGACGATAAAACCTCCTTTCTCTTATATGCCTCCTCGATAACCCAATTTGAATTCTTATTAAAAAAAAAGAAAATTGGCCAAACAACATCAACAATAATTCGTATACATTGGAACTTCCTAATAGAACACCTGGCTCTTACTCATTAATAGTTCGTAATGTTCCTCCACAGTGGAATGTTGAATCATTTGGTAACGAACTTAAACAACAATATCCAATGATCATCCAGACAGTTCGTCTTTTGAGTAAAGGCGAACATATGGCAGGAAATCCGAGTTGCCCAGTTAAACTGGCCAAACGAAAAGAATTGAACCTCCTTCGAATGTCTTCAAAGTCTTCAAACAAACCAAATCAAAAATCAACGAATGAATATGCAAATAAGACGACGAAACAAACTTTTGTTCCTGCGCTTGGCAAACGGCTCAAGGTGTTAGTCTATTTCCAACTGACTTTTTAACCTCTAATATGTCTGAAAATCATCTAAGCTCAATAAACAATGCACCATCGGACAACGAGTTGTCAATTAATATCATAGCTAAACTTGATAATATCAACTGCACGATGCTGGACATCAAATCTCAGCAAGTTTTATTAGAAACTAAGATCGAAAAATGGAATGATAGGATTACGAACAATCAAAATGAAATTCACCTCATCTACAGATGTTTACGTGATTCGGTAATCCCATCCGTTCTCGACATTATCAAAATTGTATTCGTAGACGCCAAACAAACAAATAAACAAGCACAATCTAACACGAGTAAAAGGGAAATTGGAAGAATGCTTCACACTCACAAAACGATACTCATCCACAAGCTGCAAATTCAAACGATGTATTCACTCACACTGAATATAAATCATGAACTCAAATGCTCGTGTATTTCTTCCTAAAGAGACAAATTCTCGTATGATTAATCTGCCAAATTTATCTTCTTTTACATGAATTATTTGCTCTACTCGAATCGATTAATGTCCCAATTATTATTCTAAACGGGATTAGACATCACGTTCGTACGTTACAAAAGTTCAAATCGCATTTCTCAAACTTTCAAGTCTTTACTCAACTAGGCACAAACTGTACATCGCTCCATTCAAGCTCGGAGAGTTTCGTCTTTCGACATTCACAAAAATATGATTGTGCTCGAAATCGGTGAGGGTATAGACAAAATCCAACTTGTTACGACTTACTCTCCTGCGCGCGAAAGTCTCCCGATTAACTTATTCAATGATATTATTCACAGAAACCCGAACTCGTTTATCTTGGGTGATCTAAATGCTAAAGACAAATTATGGTCGCTATCAACAGACAATCCAAAAGGTCGAATTTTGTTTAATTGGATGGAGGATAATCAATTTCAAATCGTTAACAAGTTTATTCCGATCTCAACTCGTTCCGATGCCACAATCGATGTTATAATCATCCCAAATAGTTCAATCATTGGATCTTTCTCTGTTCTACAGAACATAGGAAGTGATCATCTGCCAATTATTTGGTCTTCTAATATTCAGGCGCATGTCAGAAACAAGCTAACACCGATTAAACGTACATATTGGACCATCTATGAATTATTCCTCTCTTTTTCCTCGTCTTACTGGGATAATCTATCAATCTATATGCGTGACAAGGTAGAGTTTTTCTGCCTCTACGAACGTTTTATTGCTTTATTAGCTGCTCGAGTTACAACAATTTCGTTTAATTCTTCATATAAATCTTCAATCCCGGTCGAAATAATCAATCTTATTAAAGCCAAACGTAATTTACATCAATTAGTAAGAAGAACAAAACACCCAAGATTCATATTAGAATTCAAACAAATTTCGAAACTGATAAAGAAATCGATTTACATTCACAAGAAAAATTGCTGGCACAGCTATTGTAAATCTCTTAGTTCCTTGGACGCTAGACTGTTCTGGAAGAAGATGAAATGCCACTACAAATCTTTATCTTCACCAATTGACGGTTTTCGTCTCAACAACTCAACGGTCACTGATGCTGAAGCAATGTGTGCTATTGCTCGGAACTTCTATGAAGATCAACTCTCCGCTCATGAAAACACGAATTCGAACTTAGAACGCGAAGCTTAAAAGTAAAAACTCAACCGGTCTCGATGGAGTTTCAAACAAGATGATTAAGTTAATTCCGAACTCACATCTAAACTTCATCACCGTATGTTTCAATTTCATGTCAGAACTCCGAAAAACGCCGAAACATTGGAAAACTGCCAAAATCATTCTCTTGTCAAAATCCAAGTCGACTATCACTGATCCGAACGATACTCGACCAATTTCTTTACTTTCTTGTTTCTCAAAATTATATGAGAAGCTTGTTTTATGATTCATTTGCTCAATTGGATCGATATAAACGGAATATTACCTGAAGAACAATATGTCAACAAGAATCATCTCGTTTATTGACCAAATCGGACAAGATTTAGCACTGAATACGGCAACCGCTGCTCTTTTCATAGATTTCAAATCTGCGTTCAATCAACTTTGGGTAAAAGGACTCTGGGTGAAACTCAAGTGGTTAAACTGCCCTCTCGAGATCCTTGCTTAGCTTAGAAATTATCTAACTGGTCGAAATGCTTTCATTAGATCTCACTTTCAATCACTATTAAATCTTTTCCCGGTTCTATCCATTACAAAGCAAAAACAACTTGAAGCATATAATCGTAAAATTCATCGAATCACACTTGGTTGGCATGATGCATTAAACGATGAAATACTCAATTTACCAAAGAATATTTCAACAAATTACTCGCTACGATTGAACACACAAACCCTTCAATCATAACTGATTATCTTCAACATAAAATGTATCTGGTTTTCCTTCGCGATTATTATCTCAATCTTCGTCTTCGAAAACAAAAACGATCGATTGCAACTAGAGGAAGAACCTCAAACAAAGTAAAACAAGTTCTCGTAAGCAATAAACAAAGCTTAATGGACAAGGTTTTCGGGTCTTTTCAATTGGGTTTTTACACTTGCAATACTACTTTCTTTTTTCTTTCATGTCTGTGTACCTTCATTAGTATTTGCAATGTTTCATGGCAAAAGGGACCGCTTGTGTCTATGCCCTCTCTCTCTCTGTCTCTAGTTGTCACCCATACAAACTCTTCTACTTCTGAACAGCATTGTAGACAAGTAAATTGTGAATATAAAATAAAAATAAATCAGCTATACTATGCACTATGTGATATCATGTAACAAAGCATGTAGATAAAACGACCATGTGCGCATGTTTTATTTTATTTTTTTTTCGTTTCGCTTGAAGATGAATTACGTTATTTTCTTTCTTTTAATACTTGTGAGATTATCATCGATCGTCGAAAGTCGAATATTTTTTGTGTCTGACTATGGAGCATATGCGAATGATGATTATGATGATACTAAGGCAATTCAAGCAGCCATTGATGATGCAATTCATATTAATGTAACTAGTGAAATCGATTTTGGAGATGGTATCTATAAAATATCATCGCCGATTATCATTGTTAATGCAACGAATATAACTGTAAAAGGAGTCGGAATGAATGAAACATTTTTAATTGGTTATGAACAAATAGCCATATTTAATATTCGTAATTCTCAACGAATTAAATTAACAGCATTTTCAATAGATTACGATCCACTTCCATTTACTGCTGGATATGTTGTCGATGTTAATGATACTTATCTTGATGTGCAAATAGTAGCACCACATCAAGCAGATGTAGGCCGACAAGTACAAGCTATTCTTCGATATGATCCCATACAAATGAGACCCGCTTTTGGTTTGAATACATACGAAATCAGTCAAATACCTCCGACAGATGTTAAAACAACAATTGTTTCACCTGGTGTTCTACGTTTACCATTAAAATCATCAACACAATTTGTCAAAGGTGATCCTATTGTAGCACGTTATGTTTTTTCAGCGTACGGAATCTATGGTGAAGATATTATCGATTTTACTCTTCAATCCGTCACCGTCTATACAGCATGGTCAATGAGTTTCGTCACATTAAGACCAAGACGATTGAATATCATTGATTATCATGTCTTATTACGTAACGAACGTTGGATGAGTTCCGTTGCTGATTGTATACATTCGACAGATGCAAGAGAATCAATTGTTATTGTTGATAGTAAATGTCAAGGCATGGGAGACGATGCACTCAACGTTCATGCAACATTCTTTCTTGTAACAGAAGTCTTTAATTCAAGTGCAATCAAACACCGTTTACTGTTCATGGCAATGGAACAGTAGCTACATTTGCATACAATTCAACAAATTCACGAAAAATTACTTTTACAAGTCCTGTGAATGTTAATCTAGGTGATTGGGTATGTGTAGCTGATGATAAATCCAGTTTAATCGTGCGTAATTTTACTGTATCACAAAATCGAGCTCGTGGTGTTCTATTAGAAACACGAAATATTGATATTCGACAATCTGTTTTCAATCGAACCAGTGGACCTGCCGTTCTTATTCAACCATCGATGTTTTGGTCGGAAGGACCTGAAGCAAGAAATATTTCTCTAATTAATAATCTTTATATTGAAAATAATGAAGGTATTGCACGACAAAGTGGTATTATTAGTATTCTACCCGATCCACCTCAATTAACTCCAGTAATCAATGATCTTCGTATTGAATCATCGACATTCTATTTTGGTGCACATAGTCAAGGACTTTTACAAAGTGATAATGCAAACAATCTGTCCTTAAAAGGAAATTATATTGCTGTCAATAGTTCATCACCAATAATATCAATATGTAATAGTCGAAATATTTCTGCTTACAATAATTGTGTTATTAATAGTGGACAAGCAATTGATCAATATTTTACATTCGATACGAACAATCCATGTCTAACAAATCTAAGTAGTTTAATTGATTTGCCATCTTCGGCATTCAATTCATCTTTTCCTCCGCCTATATAAAGTGGTGGAAAAAAGTTTAACAACAAACAATGTGTATTTCGAATCTCATAGGTTTTTTCCAACATGTTAAGCAATAACTTGAATTTGAATGACATTATCTGAATGAGGAGAATCTATCTGAGTTAACATGCTCGTTTTTTTCCAACAAAAACTGTTTAAAAGTACCCAAAACTACCTTCCTCCTTACCATCAGAGGATCATATTCGAGTTTCATGAAAATATCAGGCTTTTCAATGTTGAATCGAGCAAAATTTTGTCTCATAATATACCACTGAATAGAACATGAAAAGTTACGTCGAACGAAGCATTCTGAATGCATAAAAAATGGTATTTCCGTTGACTGTGATCAACCGCTGATACACAGTAGTGTAGGGTGGTCTCGTTATTTTGATCAAAATCATTGAAATTTCGGGCATTGTTACTTTAGTTTTCATTCGATTTGATAGAGCAGAAAGTTCTCTACAAAATGGTGTGCTTTGACGGTATGAAACATGCATATCCATGGTCATTCTAGTATTTTTTCGTATATCGAGAGAAAAATGACACATTTTCAGCTAAAATGTTGACTTTTTTTGTGGTTTCTCAAAAAATTGATGAAACTTGTGCTCTATTAGACTGAATGAAAACTAAAATAACATGCTTGGAGAATTCAATGGTTGAGGTCAAAATAGTGGGACCGCCTAACACTAATGTGTATGAAGGACATATCGTAGTCAAAGGAAACATAATCTATTATACACTCAGAACACTTTATTTAACGTAACTTTTCATGTTCTATTCAGTGGTGTATTATGAGACAAAATTTTATCGAGTTAAATGTCTAAAAGCCTGACTTTTCCATAAAGATTCGGTCCGGTTGATTCCCTTAAAGTAGTGAGGATGTCTTAAGCATTTTTTAACCGATTTTTTCAAGAAAAGGACAACGTATCGAGTTAAGTAGATTCTCCTCTTCCAGAGGATGCCGTTGAAATCCATGTTATTTTTTGTTACGTTGAAAAAGAAACGATAAATCAAAAATATATATTGCTTGCTGTTAAACTTTTTTCCGCTGGGAAAAAATTAATTTTTTTCTCCTAGCCCACATATCATTATCTATCGAATCTTTCTGTATGTACTTACTAACTTGAGGGTGTTTATGGTAGACTCGTTACCATTTTAAACAGACATCGAGTATAATTCAACTAAAAAATAACAAAAGTAAGATTATAAAACATTCTTTCCTTCGTCTGTATATTACATATCTTTATGAATAAATTGTTTAGAATCGAAAAAAAAACGAAACATACAGGCACGTACGTATACAGAGAACAGAAAAAAAAGATTTTCAAAAGAGAAAATAAATATTTTAGATTAGAGACCAGCCATTAATTCCGTATTATAATTTTCGAGTAATCGTAATTTTGAGAACTGAATCGGAAAAAAATTAAATAATTGTTACGAATGACATTTGCTTTGAGCTACACTTTTCATTCCGTTCAACAGGTATAAATAAAACGCCACATCTTCTCCACCCTCAAAAAAAAATACCAAAGAGAAAAAGAGAGATGCATTCTTTCATTTGACATACCATCGGAATCACATGATAAACACATATTTTGATCTCTCATCACAATATATATATATATCGAGTCGATTTTCAACACAATCACAGACTTTACTTCAAGCATCCAGTTATCATAGACAAGAACCGGTTTTATCTTACCAATGATAATCAATGGTTTTACAATATCGATATTGCTTTTATATATAAGCATACTCGGTATTGTCGGCACCGTTCCTCATGAAACGCTTCCTCTAAATGAGGAAGGTAAGTATTTTTTTTTTCTTTTATATGATATTCTAATTCATTCGTGTATTTTTCAGAAATAAATTCAAATGGAACACCTTTAATAAAGGTGATCCATTCAATTCATCCGGGTAGAACAAGATTGGCTCGATCGTTATCCCATGTAAGTTATTATTATTACTATTATTTGTTGTATCTCATATTAATATTGGTTTCACAAATAGCGAGCTAATTATGGTGAAGTTCATTTGTATGTACGTGAATCGTGTGATGATGGCCAACGAAGTCAATACACAAAACAACGGTTTCCCTATGCTCGCCAAAACCTACAGCAAGCATGTACGTAGAATTTATGTTCACACGTACTCTTCTATATTGTTTCACATTTAGTTTCATTTGGGTCGTTGGTAAGAGTATCAAAATGGACACCCATCTATGTTGATCGATACACACGACATACATTTATTCGAACATTATACGGCAGTAAGATCATTTCTTCTAATCACTCAATACCAAAATACGTACATATTTTAATAATCTTTTGCAGTTTATGTTATACCACCGATGATCAATTATTTCGGAAGACCAATTTCAGTTGGTGAATTGATTGCCAATGGTTATGCCACTGTTTACAACAATGGTTTACCAATCACATCCTACTTCGATATTACATCATTCGTTCATCCAGGATCATGTTCGTTTTCTTCATATTAATTTCATTAGATCAATTTTCTTTTTAGATCGCTACCCCAATGAACCAACATATGATCAAAGATTACGTCGATTCGATGATGGTGTTCGCACAGATTATCAATCCGATTTTAATCAACCTTGTAAAAGCAAATATCAATATTCCGAAGGACAAGATTATGGATACAATAAACAAAGCGGTTACGGTGGAGAAAAATACGGCAACAAGCCCGACTATTATCAACCACCAAATCGTCCCCGTCGTAAGAATCAAATTGCCTTAATACAACTTCATATATTCATTTCTTTCAGCTACCACAAAACACCACACGCCTTTAACCACTTCCACTACTAGAACAACTACCACCACAACAACTACAACCACCACCACTACTACACCTACAACAACAACAACACCCTCAACTACTACAACTACTACTACAACAACAACCACCACAACTACCACTACTACTACAACAACAACCACCACAACTACAACTACAACTACAACAACTACTACTACCACTACCACAACCACCACTACCACTACAACTACAACAACTACTACTACCACTACCACAACCACCACAACCACCACAACCACTACAACAACAACAACCACCACCACAACAACTACAACCACTACAACCACTACAACCACTACAACAACAACAACCACCACCACAACAACTACAACCACTACCACAACAACAACCACGACAACAACCACTACAACAACTACAACCACTACAACCACTACAACCACTACCACGACAACAACCACTACAACAACTACAACCACTACAACCACTACAACCACTACCACTACAACAACCACGACAACAACCACTACAACAACTACAACCACTACAACAACAACCACCACCACAACAACTACAACTACCACAACCACTACTACAACTACAACTACAACAACTACCACCACTACAACTACAACTACAACAACCACTACAACAACAACCACCACCACCACAACAACTACAACCACTACAACCACCACAACAACTACAACTACCACCACTACAACCACAACTACCACTACAACAACCACTACTACAACTACCACTACTACAACTACAACGACTACCACTACCACAACTACAACAACCACCACGACAACTACAACTACAACTACAACTACAACTACCACTACCACTACCACAACAACCACCACCACCACAACAACTACTACTACAACAACCACTACAACAACTACAACCACTACAACCACTACCACTACAACCACTACAACAACTACTACTACCACCACTACAACTACAACCACAACTACAACAACAACCACCACCACAACCACTACGACAACTACGAGTACAACTACCACTACTACTACCACAACTACCACAACTACCACAACCACTACTACAACTACTACAACAACAACCACCACAACTACCACTACAACTACAACAACAACCACCACAACCACCACAACCACTACAACAACAACAACCACCACCACAACAACTACAACCACTACAACCACCACAACAACTACAACCACTACAACAACCACTACAACAACAACCACCACCACAACAACTACAACCACTACAACCACTACAACAACAACAACCACCACCACAACAACTACAACCACTACAACCACTACAACAACAACAACCACCACCACAACAACTACAACCACTACAACCACCACAACAACTACAACTACCACCACTACAACCACAACTACCACTACAACAACCACTACTACAACTACCACTACCACAACTACAACGACTACCACTACCACTACCACAACTACAACAACCACCACCACAACAACTACAACTACAACTACAACTACAACTACAACTACAACTACAACTACCACTACCACTACCACAACAACCACCACCACCACAACAACTACTACTACAACTACCACCACAACAACCACCACCACCACAACAACTACTACTACAACTACCACCACAACAACTACAACCACTACAACCACTACCACTACAACAACTACCACCACTACAACTACAACTACAACTACAACTACAACTACCACTACCACTACCACAACAACCACCACCACCACAACAACTACTACTACAACTACCACCACAACAACCACCACCACCACAACAACTACTACTACAACTACCACCACAACAACTACAACCACTACAACCACTACCACTACAACAACTACCACCACTACAACTACAACTACAACTACAACTACAACAACTACTACTACCACTACAACCACCACCACTACCACTACAACAACAACGACAACAACTACCACCACAACAACTACAACCACTACCACTACAACAACAACCACCACCACAACAACTACAACCACTACAACCACTACCACTACAACAACAACCACCACCACAACAACTACAACCACTACCACTACAACAACTACCACCACTACAACTACAACTACAATTACAACTACAACAACTACTACTACCACTACAACCACCACCACTACCACTACAACAACAACGACAACAACTACCACCACAACAACTACAACCACTACCACTACAACAACAACCACCACCACAACAACTACAACCACTACAACCACTACCACTACAACAACAACCACCACCACAACAACTACAACCACTACCACTACAACAACTACCACCACTACAACTACAACTACAATTACAACTACAACAACTACTACTACCACTACAACCACCACCACTACCACTACAACAACAACGACAACAACTACCACCACAACAACTACAACCACTACCACTACAACAACAACCACCACCACAACAACTACAACCACTACCACTACAACAACAACCACCACCACAACAACTACAACCACTACAACCACTACCACTACAACAACAACCACCACCACAACAACTACAACCACTACAACTACAACCACTACAACTACAACTACAACTACAACAACTACTACTACTACCACTACAACCACCACTACTACCACTACAACAACAACGACAACAACTACAACCACTACAACCACTACCACTACAACTACAACTACAACTACAACTACAACAACTACTACTACTACGACTACAACCACCACCACTACCACTACAACAACAACGACAACAACTACAACCACTACAACCACTACCACTACAACTACAACAACAACAACGACAAGGGCGGTCAACGGTAATTGTAAGTTGTCTCTTGAGATATCTGAACTCTCCTCATGTATTGTTCGTCTCTCTTTGATTGTCAGGTGAATATTGTCCATGTATGCCGGTGACGAGTATTCAGGAAATAGCGAAATATAACTTGATTGTGTTGGGCAATTATTCAGCTACTGGTAATGTACAAGGTCCGACAATTATTTGTGATAGTTACCTAACTAATTCTACTGCGAATTTTTGCACTTCTAACGGATCATCGACATATAATGTTGCTGACTTATATCTCCTGGTTAATAATAATTATGAGGGAGGTACGACAATAAATGCAGCAGGAATACTGAAGTGTGGAAGTGCCAGTTTTGGCAATCCTCCTAATCGTACTATCACGCATATCGGCGATGAATGGACTATTAACGGAAAATATTTGAAGCTAGAGAAAACTACCGATGGCGGTACTATTACCGTGAGCTCATCATTAAATGCAAAATGTCTGGACTTGAAGAATGTGGTTGTGGAGTTATCACAACAATTGTCACAATTATCAATGCCGGAGAATACGGTTAATATTAGTGGCAATTATATTTACTTTAATGTATACAGCGTCGACTGTAATGGAGTTGCCATATTTAATTTGAACGCTTCATTTACCTTGTGTACATCGAGTTTGGCATTTAATCTAATGATTTATACGTCGAATGTTAGTTTTATCGTTATTAATACTGCGGATTCAAACGTAACACAAACACAGAATTGTATGTCCAGTTCTAATAATACACTTTGGCAAGATAAAGTGGCAGGCATAGACATGTGTCAAAGAACTTTATGGAATATGTATCAAGCGACTTCAGCTGTAATAGGCAATACAATTTGCGGAACTCTTCTGGCTCCCAATGCAATAGTTTCAACAGTACCAACCTTAAGTCGTAGTGGCATTACCGTGAATGGTGGACTCATTGTTAACTCAATCAGCGGAATATGGACCATAAACGATAAGTATGCAATTCCTCCGTCATGTCAACACACTTGTACTAATAGCACCACCACTACCACAACTACAACTACCACTACTACAACTACAACGACTACCACTACCACAACTACAACAACCACCACGACAACTACAACTACCACTACCACTACCACAACTACAACAACCACCACGACAACTACAACTACAACTACAACTACAACTACCACTACCACTACCACAACTACAACAACCACTACTACAACTACCACTACCACTACCACAACTACAACAACCACTACTACAACTACCACTACTACAACTACAACGACTACCACTACCACAACTACAACAACCACCACGACAACTACAACTACCACTACCACTACCACAACTACAACAACCACCACGACCACAACTACAACAACCACTACTACAACTACCACTACCACTACCACAACTACAACAACCACTACTACAACTACAACGACTACCACTACCACAACTACAACAACCACCACGACAACTACAACTACCACTACCACTACCACAACTACAACAACCACCACGACCACAACTACAACAACCACCACGACAACTACAACTACAACTACAACTACCACTACCACTACCACCACTACAACAACCACAACTACCAGTACAACTACTACAACAACAACAACAACAACAACCACCACCACCACAACAACTACTACTACAACAACCACCACGACAACTACAACTACAACAACCACTACTACAACAACTACTACTACAACAACCACCACGACAACTACGAGCACTACAACAACAACAACCACAACTACTGTTTGTAAGTCGAAAGCTTACTGGTCTATTTAGTAGATGATAATTGTTTTTGCGTTCCGCTTTAGGTGACAAAATGTGTCCATGTATTCCCAGTAGTAATCTACAATCAATGTCCCACTATAATCTGATCGTGTTAGGGAAGTATTCTGGTAATTGTGATGTTCAAGGTCCGAGTATTATCTGTGGAGCTTATACATCGAACTCGGGTGTCGTATTTGGTATTAATAGCGGGCGAAGTGGCGTAACTGGAAAAGACGTAATGTTGGAAATTAACAAAGACTATTCT